>FLOH01000357.1_pt1 | contig 107053 bp, 115 predicted proteins | sample 756751 | NCBI WGS metagenome assembly FLOH01 (sample SAMEA4026879, study PRJEB14308) | marine metagenome | biome: coastal water; material: water | depth 74 m
GAGAGCGAAGATCTTTTTCTTTCAATGCAGAAATAGATAAATCAATCTCTAATGTTTTTCATGAATAAAACAGATAAGCAAAAAAATATTCTGGGAGAAGAGCTAGAGGTATGCTCAACTGATCCCGTAACTGGATGGTATAGAGACGGTTGTTGCAATACAGATGAGAATGACAACGGGACCCATACGGTTTGCGCTAAAGTTACTGACGATTTTTTAATTTGGTTGAAGGATAATGGAAATGATCTGATTACTCCAAGACCTGAATACAATTTTGAAGGCTTAAAAAATGGGGACAGCTGGTGCGTTTGCGCAAGTTGGTATGCCAAAGCTGTAAAGGCTGGTCATCCATGCAAAGTTTATATTAGAAGCACAAATATAAAAACATTAGAACACATCGATCTACCTACACTTAAAAAACACGCGATAGATTTGGCTTAATCCTAATGGCTATTAAAAAAGTTATTTTTGATGTGGGGCAAGTGTTAGTTAAATTCAGTCCTAAAAATTTATTTCTTAAAATTTTAAAAAATGAAGAAGAGGTTGATTATTTTTTAAAAAATATTTGCACATGGGAATGGCATATTCAGCAAGATTTGGTTTACGATACAAGCAAGGTAGCGGAACCGATGGCTAAAAAATACCCAGAATATAAAGAAGCAATAGATGCTTTTTATGGAAGATTTTTAGAAATGATTGAGGGAACATACAAAGAAAATGTTAACCTCGCACTCCAATTAAAAAAACAAGGATACTCCATTTATCTTCTTAGCAACTTTCCAGGAGATCAGTTTGAAAAATATAGATTGCAAAATAGTTATATCGATATGTTTGATGACAGAATTATTTCTGGAGATGTTGGTTTGGCAAAACCTGATAAAAAAATATACGAACTAGCTGTGCAAAAATTCAGTCTCATACCTGAAGAATCTTTATTTATTGATGATAAAATTGAAAATACAACATCCGCTGAAAAACTTGGTATTAAAACTATACATTTAGAAAATCCTAATGCTCTAAATGTTATAATAAAAAATTATATTTAAATAAATTATTGATCCAATCAGCTTACGCTGTTGTGCAATTCTCCTAGGCCAGGAATGTTAATTGTAACTTGATCACCAGCCTTAATAAACTTTGGTGGATTAAAACCAATACCTACCCCTACTGGTGTGCCGGTAGCAATAATATCTCCTGGAACCAATGTCATAATCGATGTGATCGTTTCAATTAATGTTGGAATATCAAATATCATATCCGCTACAGTAGCATCTTGTCTTACTTCGTTATTAACCTTGGTAATGATCTGGAGCTTCGTAACATCGGCAATCTCATCGGCGGTCACAATTGCAGGTCCCATGGGACAAAAACCATCTAAACTTTTTCCTAAAAACCATTGTTTGTGTAAATTTTGCAAATCTCTTGAAGTGACATCATTAATAATGGTGTAACCAAAAATAATATTGAAAGCGTTAGATTTCTTTATATTTCTAGATTTCATTCCCACAATCAAACCCAACTCTCCTTCGTAGTCGACACTCTTAGTTGGATCATTGGCGGAGGGTATGGAGTCTCCTGGTCCAATTACTGAAGTTGTTGCTTTGGTGAATATAATGGGATGATCTGGTATTGGTGTTTTGTTTTTATTGGGATCATAACCTGAGTTGCGGAATTCTTTGACATGTTCATGATAATTAAGACCCACACAAATAATATTTCTTCTAGGAACTGGGATCGGAGCTAATATTTTTACATCTTTACTATTAACAATTGATTCAGCTTTTGGATTTTTTTTAATATCTTTTATTTTTTCTAAAGAATTGGATTCTATAATTTGATTAAGATCATTGGGAATTTCTGGAGAATAAAAAGATAGATCGATTAAAGTATCGTTGCTTTCTATAACACCCACATTGGTTTTATTATTGTTTAAAAAAGTTACGAAATGCATGAAGAATTTATATAGTTAAAGAAAAAATATAGTAGAATTAATTTTAAAGTTCTTGTTGGTAAAATTTTAATTAATAGATATTTTTCCTGCAGCTTTTTTAGCAATATCAACGGTTGGAGCCAATACTACGGCCATCCTTCTATTTATTCTTGTGCTAGGTTTTCCAAAAATACGAACTTCTACATCTGGAATAGATAGGGCATCTTCTACTCCCATAATAGTGAAGCTATCACTTTCTTTAGTGGCAAGAACCACATGACTCGCTCCTGATCTTAATAATTTAATTTCTGGAATTGGTAAGCCCAATATGGCTCTGGCATGAAGATCAAACTCATTTAAATTTTGTGTATACATGGTGACCATCCCAGTGTCATGTGGTCTCGGACTTAATTCGCTAAAAATCACTTCTCCTTTTTTTGTAATAAAAAATTCAACACCAAATATTCCAGATCCCCCCAAATCATCCGTAATTATTTTCGCCATTCTTTTAGCATCCTCTTCTAATTCTGGTGCGCCTGGTTGCCAACTCCACTGATAATCACCACGCTGCTGCACATGCCCAATACTTTTGCAAAAAAGAGTTTCTCCTTTTTGTTGCTTAATAGTTAATAATGTAATTTCATAATCAAAATCAATAAACTCTTCGACAATTACTCGTTGCCTATCTCCTCGCATTCCTTTTATGGCGTATTTCCAACTTTCAATTATTTCTTTTTCATCTTTAGCCACGCTTTGTCCTTTTCCGCTAGAACTCATAACTGGCTTAACTACTACTGGATAATTTATTTTTTTTGCCTCTTTTGCTAACTGCTCTTGTGTTTCGGCATATGCAAATTTTGCGGTTCTCAAGCCCAATTCTACTGCACGATCACGAATTCTATCTCTATTCATAGTAAGGTTAGTTGCCCTTGCAGTTGGAACTACTCTGTATCCTTCTTTTTCTTTATCTATCAAAACTTCCGTTCGGATTGCCTCCACTTCTGGAACAATTAAATCTGGTTTTGTTGAATCGATTGTTTCAGATAATTTTTTTGCATCGAGCATATCAAAAACTCTATAGTCATCTGCAACTTGCATTGCTGGGGCATTGGCGTAGTTATCACAAGCAATTACTGTGCAGCCTAAACGCTTGGCACTAATAACAAACTCCTTGCCAAGCTCCCCAGATCCTAAAAGTAAAATTTTTTTCATGATTTAATATTTTGGTAAATCAATTAATAATACTTCGCAATCTTCTTGTGCTGTGATGGAGATTTCTTGCAAATTCACAATTTCTGCACCATCTCCTCTGCTAAGTTCTGTGTCATTAAGACAAAGCTTACCGTAAGAACATAGAACATATGCCTGCTGCTCAATCTTTTGTTTTATAACAGTTCCCTTATTCATTCTTCCAGCAAAAATAGTTGTGTCTTGATAGATCTTTAAACTATCTGAATCTGGGTCATTAAACCCTGTCACTAAAGCTTTTAATTTATCAGTCACTGGTTCTTTAGGAAATTCTTTAGCATCCCATCTTGGCTTCACATTTTTTTTATTTGGAAACATCCATATTTGATAAAGAATAGTTTCTTCATCTTCTAAATTAAACTCTGAATGTACAACTCCAGTTCCAGCTGACATAACCTGAACATCTCCTGCTTTGGTTCTGCCTTCATTGCCCATATCATCTTTGTGGGTAATGGCACCTTTTCTGACATAGGTAATAATTTCCATATTATCATGAGGATGTGCTGCAAACCCTTTGTGAGGAGCAATAATGTCATCATTAATCACACGCATAGGTCCAAAGTGCATTCTTTTGGGATTGTGGTAACTAGCAAAACTAAAGTGGTGCTTAGCTTGCAGCCATCCATGATCTGCTCCACCTAATTGATTGTAACTTATTTTGCTAATCATAATTTAATAGATTGCCTCATTAATTAATTATTAATAATCTGTTTGCAAGGTTGTTTATGATTTTTCTTTCTGCTTTATTTTTGTTAACCGCCATTCTGTACTCTAGCGTAGGTTTTGGGGGAGGATCGACCTATCTGGCTTTATTATTATTATGGAATACTCCTTATGCTATTTTCCCTATTCTTGCTCTGGCCTGCAATATAGCTGTAGTTTCGGGAAATTCTTTTAATTACATACGTCATGGTCATTTTAATAAAGATTTACTTCTACCTTATTTAATTGGTTCCATTCCATTTGCATATTGGGGAGGGTCTCTTGTAATAGAAAAAAATATTTTTGAAATTATTTTATTTATCGTTTTATTGCTTGCGGGAATTTTGCTATTACTTAATTTTAAATTTTTTGGGGCTGAAAAAAAATATTATAAAAAAACACCTTTCTACGTTTCTGTAAGCATTGGTTCTGTTTTGGGATTGGTATCTGGAATAGTTGGGATAGGTGGAGGAATTTTTTTAAGTCCAATACTTTTTTTACTTCAAGCAGGAAAACCACGCGATATCGCGACTACCGCTTCTATTTTTATTTTAATTAACTCTATTTCAGGTCTGATTGCCCAATTTCAAAAAAACCATGTAGCTACAGAAATTCTAGATCATTGGTTTTTAATTCTATGCGTTGTGATTGGTGGTCAAATTGGAAATTATTTAAATCTTAAAATTCTACCCTCAAAAGGATTGGCAGCACTAACAGCTATTCTGGTGTTATTTGTTGCTTTACGAATGGGGTTTAAAATTTTTTAAGATAAAGATTTAACTAAACTAAGATTTACAACTGCAATTAATATAATAAATTATTTTCCTGCACTTTTGGCCACATAAAAAGCAACCGCATCAATCTCTTTGGGCGTTAGCATGCCTGATTCTCCAAAGGCAGGCATAATATTCAAGCCTTCTGTTACAACTTTTACAACCTGAGCCATAGTTGGTTTTAATTCGTCCAAGGCTGGGCCTACTGCTCCAGTTGCTCCAGCGGCTTTAAGAGCATGGCAAGACATGCATGTTCCCTTGCCTATAAATATTTTTTTACCTTCTGACATTTGATCAGCATTAACTGCAAATGTCAGAAAGTTTAAAGATAACAGTATTAAAAATATTTTTTTAGCCAACATCAATCATCACGCTGTGGTCTTTCCAACCGTTATGTGAATAGGCTCTTCTATTTTCCATTCTTAGTTCGGGTTGTGACTGTCCACCAGCATAGGCTCTACTTGCCAAATTATAAGTTCCTGGTTTCAAATCAAGCTCAAGCACAAATTGTCTCCAAGCAAACTTTCCAAGATCAGGACCTACTAATTTTGCAGTTTTCCAATTTTTTCCAAAATCAATTGATATTTCCACTTTAGATAAGGCTTCTGTACCGCCAAATGCTACTCCTGTGATTACAACATTTCCGGTAGCAATTTTTCCGCTATCATCGTTTGGTTTAACAATCCAAGACTTTACGGGCATCTCCCAACAAGTAGGATAGCTAGATCCTTTTTTGCCAATTGGAGATACTCGATAACTTGATTTCATAAACTTCACACCTGATTCAGATTTAGTGAAAGAAAGTTTATTTATATGTTTGACGTTATTGACGCCAAAATACCCAGGCGTAACTAAACGCAGAGGTGCTCCGTGCACATTTGGCAAATCAACTCCATTCATTTCCCAAGCTAAGATTGCATCTTTGTGCACTTTTAATGGAACCGATCTTTCCATCAACGAATTCTTAGGATCTTGACCTTTTGGCAAATCTCCGCCTGTTCCTGTCATAAATTTAACATCACTAGCTAACCCACCGCAAATATCCACAATGTCAGAAACTGGAATTCCAGCCCAAACTACACAGGCAGCTGCCCCTGTTTTCCACTGAGAGCCTGAAGGTCCATGTTTAAAATATCCTCTTCCATTTCCAGAGCACTGAAGTACCGTTGCAACAGTAGTAAATCCCAGAGATTTTAATTCTTTTAAACTGAAGGTTCTTGGATTTTTAACTCCCTCTATATTAATAGTCCAATTTTCTTTTTTTCCAATTTGAGCGTCTGTTAATGTAGGTAAATTATTTCTAACATAAATGTGTCTTATAGGGGTAATAACACTCGACCCAATATCTTCTCTATGTGTTTCAAGACCGCTTTTAGAATGAATAATTAATGTAGATCTTTTTTTCCATTTTGCAAAATCTGGCAAATCTTTTGCCTTGTCTTCCGCATGGTTTGCATGAGCTATACTGCCAGGAAATACAGTTGAGGCAGCTGCAAGTCCTGCAATAGTTGCAGATCCTGCTAAAAAATTTCTTCTTGAGTTGTTTGATATCTTGTTTTTCATTTGTTTCTCCTTTTTAATTAAAACATCTAATCCCAACCTATAATAAATTAAAATTTAACACTTCACTTTTTACGAGTATAAAAACAATTGTTAAGCGAATTGCATTATTAAAAATACTTAAATATGTTACATTTTTAGCATGAAAAAAATGTCTGATAGTTTTGGAAGATCGTTTCCCTACATTCGCTTGTCAATTACGGACGTGTGTAATTTTAAATGTGGGTATTGTCTTCCTAATGGATATTTCAAAGTAGAGAATAAACCAGGATTTTTAAATCTAAGTGAAATATCTAATCTAGTAGCTGCTTTTACGGAGCTTGGTGTTTCAAAAATTAGAGTAACAGGTGGAGAACCTACGGTTCGAAAAGATTTTTTTGAAGTCTTAAAAAATATTAAATCTGAACACAAAATTAACAATCTAGTAATCACAACCAATGGTTATAAGCTTAATGAAATTGCTGAAGAGCTAATTGCAACTGGAATTAATGGAATTAATATTAGTATTGATAGCTTAGATAGAAATAAGTTTAAAGAAATTACTGGCAAAGATCGCTTACCACAAATTTTAGAGGGAATTGGTATTTTACAAAGCAAAGGTTTTAAAAATATTAAAGTCAATGCTGTCTTGCTTAAAAATGTTAATGACAGCTTGGAAGAATTCCAAAGTTGGGAACGTTTTATAAATAATAATGAAATTGATTTTAGATATATTGAGCTAATGCAAACTGGTGATAATCTTGAATATTTTACCAAATATCATGTTTCAGCATCTATTTTTAGAAAGTATATTGAAAGCAAAGATTGGAAAGAAATTGCTAAAATCAGTGGTGCGGGTCCATCCATAAATTATGTTCACTCGAAATTTAAAGGAAAGTTTGGAATTATAGCTCCCTACTCTAAAGATTTTTGTAGCACATGTAATCGTTTAAGAGTTACTGCAAAAGGTGAATTGCGACTATGCTTGTTTGGCAACACCGGTACTGATTTACGACCTTACTTGCAAAATCAAAGTCAAAAAGATGAATTAATAGAAATAATTTTAAAACAACTTCGTTTTAAAAAAGAATCTCATTACTTAGAAATGGGCAATACTGGGATCACACCTCACTTGGCTTCAATAGGTGGGTAATATCATGACAAGTCTAAAAATTATTAATCAAAAAGAATTAAAGGACTGGGCAAAAGAATTATTTTTAGAACATAATTATAAAATGATTGATGTCTCAGATAAGCAGCCTACTTTTAGAAAAGCATTGGCTACTGGAAAAATTATTGTTGGCAAAGAAACCTTTGAATTAATTCAAACAAAAAAAATGCCCAAAGGTGATCCTATTAGTTTGGCCGAGATAGCCGCTGTTCTTGGTGTAAAAAAAACTAGTGACATTATTCCCTTATGTCACCCACTGCCTATCGATCATACGGCTACCAAGATTATTATGAACGAAGATGATTACTCATTAGAAGTTTATTGTGTAGTATCGGCACATGCCAAAACTGGTGTGGAAATGGAAGCTATTATGGGAGTCAACACAGCTCTCATTACAATTTATGATTTGAGCAAAATTGTAAATCCAGACTTAAGAATTGAAGGTATAAAATTATTAGTAAAGCAAGGCGGAAAGAGCGGACTGTGGCTCAATCCTGGGGGATTACCTGATTTTTTATCTGAACTGTTTTAGGTATGAAGATTACAATAGAATTATTTGGAGCTGCGAGGGATTTTTCTGATCAGGACTACTTAGAATTAACACTTCCGGAGCTTAGCAGCATAAAAGAAGTTCGTAAAAATTTAATAGATTTTATTGAAGCTAAATATCCTGAAAACAAAAACTATCTAGAAATTGTCAAACGATCTGCTTTTGCCAATGAACATAATGAAATTGTCCAAGAACAGTACCAATTATCCGCTCATTCTAAGCTATGTATCATACCACCTGTGGGAGGCGGTTAATGTTTCACGGCAAGGTAATAGAATCTTCTAAAGAATCTTTATCTTTAGACAAGGCTCAACAATTTATTGCTTCAGAAAAATGCGGCGCGTCTTTATTTTTTATTGGAACGGTACGTAATCATAACAATGATAAAAATGTTACTGGAATTACTTACGATTCGCACGATGCAATTGTAGAGAAAAGTTTTAAAGAAATTTTTGAAGAAGCGGTTGCGAAACTAACCATTGAACATCCGGCTGCGTATATTGAGCACGCAAAAGGTTATATTCCTTTAGGAGGAATATCCATTATTATTGCAGTTGCTTCAAAACACAGATCTCAGGCATATGATTTATCCAGATACATTATTGAAGAAATTAAAAAAAGAACTCCCATTTGGAAAAAAGAACATTATGATAATGAGGAAACAAGCTGGCTCAAAGGAATTGCGATAATAGATAAGCAGGACTGACCATGAAAAAAATATTAAGCTCAGAAATTACATCCGAAAGTATCTATCAAAGTCGACGTTCCTTTATTAAAAAATTGGGACTTTCTGCTGGATCTTTAATGGTAGGATCTAATTTTTTTTTCAATAACTCTTTAGGAGCAGAAGAGAAAGACAAGCTTACCAGATACAGAGATATTGTTAGCTATAATAATTATTATGAATTTGGGACTTCCAAAGAAGACCCTTCTGAAAATTCTGAAAAATTTACTACAACACCCTGGTCTGTTCAAATTGAAGGTGAAGTGGACAAGCCAATAACTGTTTCGTATGAAAGTATGATTAACAATTTTCCTATTCAAGAAAGAATATATAGACTTCGTTGTGTTGAAGGATGGTCTATGGTTATTCCCTGGATGGGATTTTCTTTAAATCATTTATTAAAAAAAGCTTCTATTAAAAATTCAGCAAAGTTTGTTGAATTTGAAAGTGTGTACAGACCTGAACAAATGATTGGTCAACAAAGCAATATTCTACCCTGGCCTTATACAGAAGGTTTGCGATTAGATGAGGCGATGCATCCTCTGACTATAATGGCTACAGGTTTGTATGGAAAAGAACTGCCCAATCAAAATGGAGCTCCCTTAAGATTAGTAGTTCCATGGAAATATGGATTCAAAAGTGCAAAAGCAATTGTAAAAATAAAACTAGTAAAATCTATGCCCGTTTCCTCATGGATGAAAGCTGCGAGTCAGGAGTATGGATTTTATTCAAATGTGAATCCTGGTGTGGATCATCCAAGATGGTCACAGGCAACAGAGCGAAGAATAGGGGATTCAATTTTAAGCCCTAGAAGACCTACTAAACTTTTTAATGGCTATGAATCCGAAGTGTCTAGCCTTTACAAAGGAATGGATCTTAAAAAATATTACTAATCACCTTGAACTACAACTCCTCCTATCTAAAAAAAATAGTATTCATGGTTTGTTTGTGGCCGATTATATCTATTGGCTTCGTATTCTTCACAAATAGCTTTAGTGCCAATCCTGTAAATGAAATCATTCATCACTTTGGAAAATGGACTCTAATTTTTATTTGCCTTACATTGAGCATAAATCCACTTCGTCGAATAACAAAATCGAACAATTGGCTTGTCTATAGAAAAATGCTGGGACTATTTGTGTTTTTTTATGCCAGCATTCATCTTTTGTCTTACGCAGGTTTAGATCATCATTTTGCGTGGAATATAATTTTAGAAGATATTATTAAACATCGCTACGTCTTAGTCGGTGCAACTGCTTGGCTTTTGCTCTTGCCTCTAGCAATTACCTCCTCTCAAAAAATGAAAAAAATATTAAAACATAACTGGATCAAGTTACATCGACTTGTTTATATAATTGCTGTATTAGGAGTTCTTCATTATTTGTGGTTGGTCAAAAAAGATTTGACACAACCAATGCTCTACGCAGCAATAATTACTATTCTATTACTATTTAGAATTAAGTTTAAAAAAAATTAACTACAAAAGAATTTGATTGGGTAAAAGGCACTCTGCTTATTGATCTGTCTTCCTAAGTGATTAGGAGCAAATATGGTAACTTCTAAATTGGGTAACTTTAATATATATTGCTAGTTATGAATGATAACATTAAAAAAGAAATTCAATCTTCGGCGTTTGAAAGATTGCTAGAGCATTTAAAAGAAAGAAAAGATGTGCAAAATCTTGATTTAATGAATCTTGCAGGTTTTTGCAGAAACTGTCTTTCTAGATGGTATAGAGAAGAGGCAGAAAAAAAAGGAATTACCATTTCAGATCCTGAAGCTAGAGAGCGTGTATACGGAATGCCCTATGCTGAATGGAAAGACAAATACCAAAAATAAATTATTTTATTTTTCTTTAAGTCTTGGAATGAGGCTGATGAAATTACAAGGCTCAAATCGTGAATCAAGTTGATATTTTAGAATATCCTCCCAAGCATCTGTCACGGCTCCACTTGATCCTGGCAAAGCAAAAATATAAGTTCCTTTACAAAGCACTGCCATAGCTCTGGATTGAATGGTGGAGGTGCCAATTTTTTTATAGCTAATTAATCTAAACAATTCACCAAACCCTGGGATGTCCTTTTCTTTAATTTCATCTAGCACCTCAGGAGTAAGATCTCTACCTGTCAAACCAGTTCCACCTGTAGTAATAATGACATCCACTTCTTTGCTAGAACACCAATCTAGTAAAATTTTTTTAATAACCTGTTTATCGTCTTTAACAATTTCTTTGTGCGTTAAGCCATGGCCTTTTTCTCTAATTTTTTTTGCAAGTATCGCCCCTGATGTATCGGTTGCTTCTGTTCTAGTATCTGAAATGGTTAAAACAGATATGTTAATTGCTTTAAATATTTTTTGGCTACTAATTGGCATTTAGATTGTAGCTTATACTAGAAGATTAGCTTTGGCACAATAATCATCCTGAGTAAGATTTGATATTTATTTAAATTAAAGAATTTTTTTTAAAAGTTTCAGCAACTTTTTTAGCATTTACAGAAGAAGTTTCTCATGTTTTAACGTTACTATCAAAGAAAATTTAGACAAAACAAACGAACTACTTAAAAATAATGATTAATTATAAGCAGTCAAAACATATTTTAAAAAAATCACTAATTAAAATTGGAGATGAATATATTCATAGTGGCAATAGTTTAAACAGAGTTTCGTCTGCAAATATTATATCTACTATAAACTATCCTTCCGCTAATAATACTGCGTTTGATGGTTTTGCTATTTGCTCCAAAGACACTAAAAATTTAAGCAAAAACAATTCGAAGAAATTTAGAATTGTTGGAAGCATTATTCCCGGAAATAAGCCAATCACAAAAAAAATTAAAAAATTCGATGCTGTTGAAATTATGACGGGCGGAGTGATGCTTAAGCCTTTTGATACCATTATACCAATTGAGCAAATTATTTTTTATCCAAATAAAAAAGAAGCCCAATATATTGTCATTGATAAAAAAATGAAAAAAAATGAGCATGTGAGGTTTTTAGGCTCCGATTATAAGAAGAATGATTTAATTGTTAAAAAAGGCACTATTATTCAGCCTAATCATATCCTCGCTTTAAAAACATTGGGAATTAAAAAGATACAAGTTAAAAAAAAGCTGAACATATTATTTTTTTCAACAGGTAATGAGATTTCTAATCAGGATAGTATACCCAATTGGAAAGTTAGGAATTCTAATAGTCACTATATCAAGTCATTAAGTAATCATTTTTTATTTAACTTTATAAGCGGCGGAATTCTTAAGGATAATCATGAAAAAATTTTTAAACATCAGATCAAAAAGATGTGTAATGCAAGAATAGATATGATTGTTACTTCTGGAGCTGTTTCTGCTGGAAAATTCGACTTTGTTCCTAGTGTTATCAAAGATTTTAAATTATCTAATTTTTTTAAAGGGGTAACAATCAGGCCTGGAAAACCAATTTTATTTGCAAAAATTAAAGGAAAGCAAAAAGTTATTTTTGGATTACCTGGCAATCCCATTTCTTCAGCTGCTTGTTTTAGGTTTTTTGTCCAACCTTACATAATGGATATCTTGGGTGTTGCAACCGAAAAACCAGTGAAGGCTATTCTAAATAAGAGCTATACAAAAAATAATGACTTTACTCATTTTGCAAAATGTAAATTAAAATCAAACCATGACGGCAAACTGGTAGTAGAAGTTTTGCGAGGACAAGAGTCTTTTAAAATAAAATCATTCGTAAGTTCTAATATTTGGGCACTTTTTCCATCAGAAAAATCTAAATTTTTAAAAGGAGAAATTATCGATTGTTATTTTCCAAATTTTTCCAACTCTAGTTTAATTTAAATAACTTAAAGATAAATTTTCTATTAACTTTGGAACTTTGATTTTTGCAACTGAATACTCCTTGCTAGAGGCAAGTCCATTTTTAGCAATAAGCAAAATCATTTCTTCATAGCCTATATTTAAGTTGTATGAGCAGGCTCTGTAAAAATAACCTTTTCTCAAACCTGGCATCAAGTTTGCTTCGATAAAATAAGGAACCTCTAGATGATTCATCTTGATATCTATTCTGCCTAAAGACTTTCCTCCCAAAGCTCTAAATGATTTTTTAGCTAGAGTGCACAACTGCTGGAATATTTTACTATTCGTTACTGGGATCACTTCTTCACTGTCATTTTTTTTAATATCGTAATCAAGAATGCAATGACCGTTGCTATTTTTTTCAACAACAATTTCTACCGGCATTGCCTTTAAAGTTCCGCTAGTACTATCTTCTAAAATACCAACGCTATATTCTTTCCCAGAAAGATAAGTTTCCACTAGAGAAGTAGATTTTTGTTTTATTTTAATATCTAAAACTTTTGCTTCAAAACTTTTAAAATCATAAACAACCGAATTGGAATCAACTCCTCTGCTATCTCCGCCTGTGACTGGCTTAATAAACAAGGGAAATGCTATTGGTAAAGATTCTTCATTGGGATGCTCTCCTGGCTCTGTAGTAAAAAAATCAGCCGTATTCACCTTGGCTTGTTGCATTATTTCTTTCGCTCTGCTTTTGTCATGCTCATTCTGCAAGGCCTGTCTGCCTGATGCCATATAAGCAATTCCATGTATTTCTAAATAATCATTCAACCAAATAGTTCTTTGATTAAAATCAAAATACTTTACTCCGGAAAAAACTAGATCTGGCTTTCTTATAGCTAATTGCTTCAAATCATTTTCTGTTTTAATTTCTGTAATGATTACGTGGCTATAAGCTGTGCTTAAAATGGCTAAGATATTGTTCTCATCCCAAACAATAGCAACATTCTTTTGGTTAGCTTTTGGGTCGCGAGGCTTTGCCACAATCAATACTTCAATTCTTTTGTTTATTTTGTTTAAGACTGGATATTTTGGTTTAAAGGGCACGATTTTTTGCAGCATGCCAGGCATAGGTATAATTTTCATAGGTTTCATAATCTTTCGCTTCTTAATAAATAATAGGTTGCATTCGGGGAAGCTCCCCATGAATGTTAAAATCTTTTAGATTGGTACTTGCCAAAAAATACTTACCGAGGCATTTGAGATGAAATAAAACTAAATATGGCAGTATCTAAAAAATACATACTAACACACTCTCTTTTTAATAAGAAGGTAATTCGCTGTATATTAACTAGATTGATTGGACACCAGTCACACTAATTTTGTAAATGATTCTAATTCTTGCTCATCTTAATGTGCTGATTATAAATATCTTCCGACCAGTACGTTTTAATGTAGGCTAAAATAGAATCTATATCCTCATCACTTAGCTTGTCGCCAAAGCCTAACATTTTGCCTTGGTAATCTTTTATCAATCTGGGTAATCCTAATTTAATAATTTGATGCAGCATTTTATCAGGGTGGTGCCAGGTATGGGCCGTTCCATTAAGTGGTGGAGCTTTTCGGTGGCCGTCTTCATCTAAAGACTGCCAATCCTTAGCTCCGGATAAATTGCTCATATGACAACTAGCGCAGTTCTGATTAAATAATACTTTGCCTGTCTCAGTTTGCGCTTTGGAATTTCTTTCAATAGGAAAATGCTTGTCAGCCTGAACCTTGCTACTGAATAAACAAACTAAACTAAAAATGCAGATAAAGCGTAGCAAATTAATCGAGCTGCTCTTTAGCTTCCGCCTCATAACGTTTAGAGTTCTGAACATATCTTGTTGCATTCTCATGAATGGCTTTGATCTCATCATCGGTTACTTGGCGAACCACTTTTCCCGGAGAGCCCATAACCAAAGATCGTTCTGGTATTTGTTTGCCTTCAGTAATTAAAGAATTGGCTCCAATGATAGAATTTTTTCCAATGTGAGCTCCGTTTAATATGGTCGCTCCCATACCTATTAGCGAATCATCTTCTATAGTGCAGCCATGCAAAATCACCGAATGACCAACCGTAATTCCTTTGCCAATAATTAATTGTAATCCAAAGTCCGTGTGCAAAACGCTGTTGTCTTGAATATTGGTTCCTTCATCAATGGATATGTTTTCGATATCACCTCTAAGCACAGCTCCATACCAAATATTTACATCGTTTTTTAAAATAACATCGCCAGTGACTACCGCTGAAGGGGCAATCCAAACCCGGCCTTCTCTTATTACTTTTTTACTACCTAGTGAATAAATCATAATGCTCTTGTAAATAAGTTTATAATATAGATAACTTAAATGGAAATAAAATGTTTGTCGTAATCACTAGAAATTTTCCACCTGAAGTTGGAGGTATGCAAACCCTGATGGGAGACCTTGCAAGCATTCTTTCAGAACATGGCCCCGTGAAAGTATTTGCAGATCCTGCTGATGGATCGGAAGCATACGATAAAAAGCAAAAATATTCTATTCAGCGGATCATTGGTTTTAAATTTATACAAAAATATAGAAAAAATAATCAGGTCGAATTATTTTGCACCGAAAACAGAGGCATCAGAGCTATCGTCTCTGATCACTGGAAAAGTATTGAAAAAATTTCTCATAATATCTGTGCTCAAACTCCGACCTTATGTCTTATTCATGGTAAGGAGATTAATCATCCAAAAGGTTCCTTACTGCACACCAGAATGATGAATAGCTTAAAAAAAGCAACGTACGTAATTGCCAATTCTAATTTTACTAAAAAGCTTGCTATCAAAAAAGGAATTAAAGCTACTAAAATAAAAATTATTAATCCTGGGATTTTTCCTTTAAAGAAAATAGATAAAAAAGAAAATGAAAAGGCTTTAAATATATTTGGCAATACTAGTCCAAAACTTATTTCTGTAACCAGACTGGAGAAAAGAAAAGGACTTCATTCTGTTATTTTGTCATTAAAAAATCTTCAAGCAGTTCATCCTAATTTTTTATATGTAGTGATAGGACAGGGCCAGCAATCAAGCGAATTGAGATCTTTGGCGGACAATATGGGTTTAGCGAGCAATATTATTTTTTTAGAAGATGTGAATCTGGAATTAAAAAATGCACTGCTACGCAATGCTGATGTTTTTTTAATGCCTTCTATTGAAGATGGGGCTTCGGTTGAGGGGTTTGGCATAGCTTTTTTAGAAGCGTCGATGCTGAAAACTCCATCTATCGGAGGGGAATTTGGTGGAGCTTCTGATATTGTTAAAGATGGCAAAACAGGATTTATTTGTGATGGCACTAAGCACAGTCAAATATACGATTGCTTAACCAAAATGCTTAGAAACAACCGTTATAAAAAAATGGGAGAAGCTGCAAATAAATATGCTCAAAATTTTCTTTGGAGCAAACAAATCAAAAAATATCTAAAATTAATTTAATCAACTAAGGAGCTACGTTATGCTGTTTGTAAAACAATACCTTAAATGGATTGGCACTGCCCTAGTACTCACTGGGATCTTGCTAACTAATTTAAATATATATCCTTTAAATATTTTCTTTCATGGCCTGGGCGTCGTCGGCTGGACAGTCTCTGGAATTTTACTAAAAGACAAAGCGATTATTACTAATTTCGGACTGCAAATACCTTTGTTTTTACTGGGCTTTGCAAAACTAATTTCTTAATAAAGATTCTATTTTTAGAAATACAGTTGCAGCTGAAAGATTGCTCAAATTATCAGATTCGATTGCTTTAAATGAATCGGTTTCAATGCTGACCTTTTTCGGCGTAGTGTGGGTCCCAAATAAAACCACACCTTTACATCCTAAATGTGCTGCCATATGCGCCGGTCCAGTATCATTTGCTATTACTAACTTTGCACCCTCGATAATTTTTGCAAGTTGAGAAAAGTTTGTTGGTTTTGCTCCGTCTAAGATTACTTTAGCATTTAATTTATTTGCTTCTTCTATTTCTCCTGGACCTGGGGCTACTACGACATCTAATTCTGGAAACTTAGTCTTGATCATATGAATTAACTCCGCGTAATGCGGCCATCGTTTGTGTGGCAATTTATTAGAGGAGAAAGGTGAAATAAAAATATAATTTTTTAAATTATCGACATTAAAACTCCTATCGACTGCCCAAGAAAAGTCTGGTGTTAAAGAGTATGTGGAATGAATGGAAGTTCTATCTAGTTGTGTTTTAAATCTCTCCAATACCCCGTCATGATCAAAATCTGTCTTTGTCTCTCCTTCTGTAAGAATGGTGTAAGAAGACGACCAATCTTTAATGTTAAATAAATAGTTTCTATAAAATTCTGTTCTTGAAGAGTTTTGCAAATCAATCACCCGGGAAAATTGTTCTGTTACAATTTTCTTTTTCAGATCCAAAAGATAAAAAATATTCCATCTAGGTTTTCTTTGATCGGTCAATACATGGTCGACATAAGGACATTTTTCAAAAAGGCTTTTGTAAGCAGCAGACGTAAGAATGGAAATACTATCTTGCTTATAATGATTTCTAATATCTTTTAAAACGCCAGAGATTTGAACAATATCTCCCAGGGAGCCGTGTTTGATAATTAAAATATTTGACATAAACTGGTAATAAAATAACTAATAAAACTATGAATACCACAAATAAAATATTTTCCGAAATATCTGCGGGAGAGTTAATGGATAAAATAACCATTCTAGAAATTAAAAAAATCAAGATTACCAATGCTGATAAGCAAATGATTGTTAATAAAGAACTAGATAGCTTAAATGCTACTTACCAAGCTAGCATCGCTCCTACTCCAGAATTAACTCAGCAAATCGCCAAACTCAAAGCCATTAATCTTAAATTATGGGATATCGAGGAAGGCAAGCGAGAATGCGAGCGACAAAAAGATTTTGGCGAAACCTTTATTGGTCTTGCAAGAAGTGTCTACATTGAAAACGATACCCGTGCTAAAATTAAAGCCGAGATCAATAGATTAACCAACTCAACTATTTCAGAAGTAAAAAGCTACAAAGCTTACTAATCTGAATGCAGACTGGGAATTTTTTCTCTTAAGGTTGCGGGTAGTGTGCTGTCAATTTCCGCAAGAATATAACCAACCCCACTTTTCTTTTCAGCCAATATAGCTCCATCTGGAGAAATGATTAAAGAATGGCCGTAGGTTTGTCTTTTATTGCTATGCGTTCCTACCTGCGCTGGTGCGAAGATATAACAAAAATTTTCAATCGCTCTTGCTCTCAATAATATGTGCCAATGTTTTTCTCCTGTTGTTTTGGTAAAAGCTGCAGGAATAGCCAAATAAGAACAGCCAAGTTTTGCAAGCTTTCTATACATTTTGGGAAAACGAACATCGTAACAAATAGATAAACCCAACATACCCCAAGGAAGTTCTGTGTGGACCAAATCCTTTCCGGCTAAGAATTTTTTTGATTCTTCATAACTTTCCTCTTTAGAAAACACCGCATCAAACATATGAATTTTATCATAGAAACTCACTGTCTCGCCTTTTGGATTAATTAAAATGGAGCGATTGACTAATTTATTATTAGAAACTTTAATTGGCATCCCGCCTATCAAAAACCATTTTTTATTATCTTTAGAAAATTTTTGAATACTTTTGACAAAAGTATTGTTGTCATAATTTTGTGATTTTTCTATTAACTCTTTATGGTCTGAGGAAAATAAAGATGAGTTTTCTGGAGTGATAATAATATCCGCTCCTTCTGTAGATGCTTGCTGAGAATAATCAAGAATAGTTTTTAGATTCTCATCCACATCACTGCCACTAGTTAACTGTAAGCAAGCGGCTTTAAATTTCATATATTATTTATTAATAGAGCTAACGAAATTCCAAGTACAATCAAAACTTGGGATAAACACTTCTGAAATTTTTGTATTACCGAAATTATTATTCAAGGTATTGATCCAGGCTTCTACTTGTTTTGGCTTTTTGTGCTTAGATCCAACCTGGGCAGTAATGATACCATTTTTTTTAACAATTCGTTTAATTTCTCTCATGTTTTTCTCAGCAAGATTAATACAGTAAGGGTCGTCATTCAAATCTATAAACAAGTGATCGTACTTTTCATTTTCGCTACTTATGATGTTTTGAAACGCGTCTCCCCAAATACAGTTGACATTATTGCTTCTATTGATATTTTTGAATACTTCTGGAAGATATTTTTGGCAGCACTCCACCACTTCCTGGTCTAACTCAAACCAATCTACATAATTAAAACCGTTATTAATGCATTCTCTGGCTACGCCCCCATCGCCACCTCCAATGATAGCCGCAGAACTATTGCTCCCTGATAGCTTTAAAGAAGAATTCACAAAAGTAGATGAGTATAATTTTTCATCGCTTTCAGCTACTTGCAGCTCATTATCGATAAATAAAGCGTTACCAAATTCTTTTAATTTCAATATTTCAATAAACTGGCCCTGCCTAGACTTAAAAGTTTTGATAAATTCTTCTACGACATAGCTTTTCTGATGACCTTCTGAACTATAGATATCTGGATAGTGGTGAATGGTGTCTCGTGGAAACTCTTTTTTAACAACACTAGTATGTTGAATTTCTTGCTTTAGTATTTCAAGGGAAACATTGGGGCTAACTTGGCCACAGGTAAAAAAATCAAAACTAATAATTCCATTTTCCGGGAAGGTATGAAAGCTCATATGACTTTCTTTGAGCAGGGCAATCATGGTGAGCCCTTGGGGGCTAAACTGATACTTGGAAATATTAACAATTCCCACTTTGGCTGCTTTTGCAATTTTATTAATGATAGTTTCGTAAAATTCGGGAGAATATTCCTTTTTAACTCCAAGAAAATCAAGTGTTATGTGATCTCCAACTTTAATCATCTTACTGCCTTTCGTTAAAAATTTTATACAGAAGTAAGAAAAAAAATCAACTACTTAACCCAAGAATAGCTTTTGGCTTTTTCCAAAAATAACTCTGAACCTTTTTTGCAATTTGCAGTCCAATCATTTTTCGCATCTTCATTGGCACTATCCGATATAAACTTGAAGCATCTAAAGTTAATATTTTGCAATGTACACACTTTGGCTAATGCGTAAGCTTCCATATCCACCACATCAACTTTCATTTCAATTTTTGACTGAACAAAATTATCTCCTGTTCCACAACTATATCCCTGTTTTGAAAAAATTATTTCATGAATGGAATCAAAAGGAGTTTCTCCTAATTGTAAATCCATCAAAGCTCTCGCATCCATATCTCTTTGATAAAACTGAGTGCATTCAATAAGTCCAGATATGTTTTTAACAAGAGCACCGGCGGTACCAAAATTTACTACCTCATCAGGTTTGTGTTCTAATACCAACTTAGTTAAATGATACGATGCATTTATTTTACCAACTCCAGTCAAATGAAAAAAATCTAACCCTATCACCTCTTCTTTAAGCGCTGCTACAAACAATCTTTTCATAAGAAAAATATACTATATGAATAAACTACAATATGAATTTAAAAAAATACATAAAATCGGTTCCCAATTATCCCAAAAAAGGAATTTTATTTAGAGATATCACTTCTCTATTGGAGCATAAGCAGGCATTTCAATTTACCATTAAAAAAATGCACCTATTGAGCAAAAAGATTCCTCATACCAAAATAGCAGCAATAGAATCTAGGGGATTTGTTTTTGCTTCTGCTCTAGCTTATTTGAACAAAAAACCCTTAGTGTTATTGCGTAAAAAAAACAAATTACCTGGCAAAACTATTTCGCAAAAGTTTATGTTAGAATACGGAATGGGTGTTATTGAAGTGCACCAATCTTCTTTAAACAAAAAAGACAAAGTTCTTATCATTGATGATTTAATTGCAACTGGCGGTACCGCGGTTGCGGCTGCTCAATTAGTAGAAAAATGTAAAGCTTCTGTTGCTGCTTTTGTCTTCTTGATTGATTTATTTGATTTGCCTGGAAACAAACTGCTACATTCAAAGGGCTACAAAACTTATAAGCTAATTGATTTTCCCGGACACTAATTGATAATTCCAATTTGTTTTTGTCTGTAGATAATAAATAGTCCGCTAACTACTACAATAGAAGATCCAACCATCATATTTGCCGAAGGTACTTCATTAAAAAATGCATATCCATACAACATTCCCCACAAAATAACGGTGTATCTAAAAGTAGATGTGGAAGAGATAGATGCAATTTTAATAGTAGCGACTGCAAAGATATAACCACCTGATAATAATATTGCTGAGATCAGTATGAGAATTAATTCACTAGAACTAACTGGCTTAAAATGAAACAGCATATAAAGGCCAAAAATAATGGTAACTACCAAACATGTTACAAAAGCTATTTGAATACTGTCGAACTCATCTTGAAATTTTCTAGTGTAGGTATCTCGGTAAGCAATTAATATGGCAGCTAACAATGGGAATGCAAATGCATAACCAAATTCCAATTTGGTAGGGTTGATAACAATCAATACTCCCGCAAAACCTAAGATCACAGCACTCCACCTTCTCCAACCAACAGTCTCTTTTAATAAAACAGCACCGCAAGCGGTAATAATAATTGGAGCAAGATTTAGCAGTACGTACAAATCTCCGAATGGAAGAGTGGCAAGTCCGAGAAAAAAAAAGACTGCGCAGGTTCCTTCAATAGATCCCCGGATCCATAATTTTTTAGAACTAAGCATTCTTTTTAATTCTAGTTGTTTTTTTGCAAACAAGATTAAGCCAATAAACAAACTAGCAAATACACCTCTTATAAACACTATCTCACCTAAAATAGAGATGTCGTAGTCATGAAAAGACAGAATGTACTTTACAAAAGAATCGTTGGTGGCAAAAAAAAATTGCGACATCATCATGAAAATGATGCCTTGGCTTTCTAAAGAACGGTTTTTGAATTTGTCAAACACAGATGCAGACTATACGATTAAAGATTCTGAAATCTACGAATATTAATTGCTCAATTTCACAGAAAAGCTCGCTTAATCTGGATAATCTCTTGTGCCAATTTCTGCCCAAGGGTGTCTACGTAAATTGCAGGGCTATTATAAGATTCTATTTTTTTTCGTCTTCGTCAGTTGATGGTTGTGGTTCTGTCTTAACTTCTTCTGTAGTTGACTGCTCTACTTGAGGTTCTGTCTTAACTTCTTCTGTAGTTGATTGCTCTACTTGAGGTTCTGTCTTAACTTCTTCTGTAGTTGACTGTTCTACTTGAGGTTCTGTTTTAACTTCTTCTGTAGTTGATTGTTCTACTTGAGGTTCTGTTTTAACTTCTTCTGTAGTTGACTGCTCTACTTGAGGTTCAGTCGCAGATTCTTCTACTGAGCCTTGCTGACCTTGCTTAAATTGCTCACTACCCAGGATGTCTTTCAGAGTTTGTTTTTTTTCTTTTCTAAAATAGAAATAAGCTGCGATGGCCAGGGCTAAAATAAATCCAATTACGTGATATATCGACAGACCTGAAAAAATAGATTCTTTACTTGTTGGATTATTTTCTTTTGTAATTTCTTGCTTTGGTGCTTCTGGTTTTGTTTCTAGCTTAGCTAGCTCTTGTTTTTTTGGCTCTAATACAACCACTTCTTTAATTGGTTCTGGTTTTTTAACTTCTACCGGAGCTTTCTTGATAATTTTTTTTGGCTTTACTACCTCTTTAACTACCTGCTTGCTTGGCTTAACTTTTTGGACAGTTGTTTTTGGTGTTGCAATTGTTTTGGTTATTGCTGATTTTGCCTGGTCTGCTTTAATGTCTGCAGGTTTGTTTGTTGGTGGACTGGTTGCGATTATAGCTACAACGACAATGGTGAATATATACACAACAATATTCTATAGCATAACTTAGAATTATCAAAGTTACGAAGTCTCATACAGAACAGCGTTTATTTTCTAATATTTTCACTTAATGAGTGTAATGATAAAATTTATGGTAGCGGGAAGTGGACTTGAACCACTGACCTCAGCATTGTGATTACTGGGCGCTATCTACCTGAAACTTAACAAGAAGCGATGTTTTTTTGGTATTAAATTTCCTGTTGTCACACACCAGTCACACAACTGGAGAAACAACAATGACAATCATCAGAAAACGTAATGGTAAATGAATAGCTATATCGGAAAGTTTTTTTGTTTTGACTTATAAATTTTTAAAATCTTCAAGGCTAGATAAGGCCTGGCCTGAATAAGACCCTTCTGAAAAAGACCTTTCATTATCCCATATATTTTTTGGCATAGGTAGGCCCTGAAATACCGCATCTTCAATTGGCTCATTCGGTACTAAATTTAATTTTTCTTTTAACATCAGAACTACTTGCCTAGTATGCTGTCCACTATGCCAAGCTGTTCTTTCCAAGACTTCATGTAAATTTACCTCTCCATAATAAACATTTCCTGGCTGCTTAAAGTCAGTTGTTACTCCATCTCTAAGCCACCATTCTGAAAATTTTTTTCTAACTTTATTCCCATAAACTGCTAGCTCTTCTTTTGTTTCCATTCCCTTAGGTAAAATTGATAACAAAGATTCATAAGTATAAGGTTCGTTGTCCTCTACTCTTCTTAAAAACACATCCTGGATATTAAAAATATGATAAACTAATTGCCTATAGGATCTTGGACGACCTGGAAGTAAAGTGTCAAGTTTTTCATCAGGTATTTGCTCTAAATACCTGGAGGCAGCTTCATTAATTTTGATTATTTTATCCACCATGATTTTTGTCTCAAGCATTTTATGTGCTTGATAATCAAAACCAGCAACTTTGGCGACATCTCTAAATACAGCTCCATTTGCCCAAGCATCTCCTTTGGCAACAATAGGAACCATTTTAACTCCAAATCTTTCTAGATCTTCAAAGCCAGTTTTATCCTCTAATACATTTATAGATTTAAATGGAATTCCATTTTCCATAAGAAATTCTTTAGTCTTGAGGCAGCTGGAGCAACCTGGTTGCCAATATACTTTTACAACTTCTTCTTTCATAGAAACTTTTTATTCAAATTTACTTAGCGGCTTCTACGGTTTTTTTGTAGAAGCTAAAATTAAAAAACGTTTTTTACTAAAATTTTTATATTAAAAATCTTACCCTAAAATATGGAATATTTGAATAGCTATAAAGCGAAGGTAAGCATGAGTTTTGCACTACCAACCCCCTACTTGGAGTTGAATGAATCCTGTCACACTGGTGTCACACAAATCTTGCGGAAAGGATAAAATCTAATTAAAAATTAGTTAAGCTGACGGAAGAGACAAGTAAATAAGTTAAGTATGAGAAGAGTTATGGTAGCGGGAAGTGGACTTGAACCACTGACCTCAGCGTTATGAGTGCTGCGCTCTAACCACCTGAGCTACCCCGCCATAAAGTATTGAAGATATATAATATATTCTTATTAATTTAAAGTAGGACTAAACTTTTTTTTTGAAGAACTTTTTGTTCTAGATCTAAATCCATCTCTGCTAGCAGCACCGAATTTGCTACCACCGCTAGGTTTTCTGTCAAAGGGGCCTCGTGTTTTTGAAAAGCTAGATTTTGATTTTGGTTTAAAACCTTCTTTTCTATCTCTAAATCCACCTTCTCTTTTTGGTTTGTCACCAAAACTAGAGCTACTTTTTCTTGCGTAGCCTTCTTTTTTTGGTTTTGATCCAAAACCTTCTTTTCTATCTCTAAATCCACCTTCTCTTTTTGGCTTATCACCAAAACTAGAGCTACTTTTTCTTTCGTAGCCTTCGTTTTTTGGTTTTGATCTGAAACCTTCTTTACGTTCAGATTTAAATCCATCATCTCTTTTGGGTCTGTCAGAAAAACTAGAGCTGCTTTTTCTTGCGTAGCCTTCATTTTTTGGTTTTGATCTGAAACCTTCTTTGCGTTCAGATTTAAATTCAGCTGGTTTTCTATCGGAAAAATCTTTTTTACCTTCTCTTTTACTATCTCTTCCGAAGCTGCTTCTTTTTTTATCTCTAAAACTAGATTTTCCACCCTTGTCAGAACGAAACCCGTCTCTTGGTCCGCCTCTTTTAAAGGATGTTTTTTTATTGTAGCCTTCTCTTCTATCTCCAGATCTTTTGTCTGAAGAACTTTTTAATCCTGGATTTAAAATTCTTTCAATTTCGTACCACTTTTTTTTATCATTCGGCGTAACAAAGCTCCAGGCAGTTCCAGTTGCTCCTGCTCTGCCGGTTCTTCCCATTCTATGAATAAAATCTTCTGCTTGTTGCGGAAGATCGTAATTAATTACGTGTTCTATATGCGGAATGTCCAATCCTCTTGCAGCAATATCAGTTGCAACTAACACATGGATTTTATTTGCTCTAAATTTAGTGATTACTATGTTTCTTTTATTTTGTCTTAAATTTCCATGTAAAGAATCTGCTTCAAATCCTTCTTTGCACAAGTTGAGTGCTAATTTTTTTGCATTATGTTTGGTCTTAACAAATACAAGAGTTGCTCCATGCTTTGTTTTAATCTGTTCTACTAAAGTATTGTATTTATCTTCCTGTCTAAGATTAACTACTTCTTGTTTAATCGTAATAACGGTAGCATTTGCGGGTGCAACACTTACTCGTTCAGCATTTTTTAAATATCTAGCAGACAATCGTTCAATAGAAGAAGGAATGGTTGCGGAAAACATTAGTGTCTGTTTTTCTTTTGGTAAAAATTTTATAATTTCGTCAATTTGAATGCTAAATCCCATATCAAGCATTCGGTCCATCTCATCTAAAATAAGAAGATCTACCTGATTAATTAATAAAGACTTTCTATTTAAGTGATCGTTCACTCTTCCTGGTGTTCCTACAATAATTTGAGGTTTTGCTTTTAATCTTCTCAACTGCTTATTCATTGGCTCTCCACCAACTAAACAAACACTTTTAATAGCGCTTTGCTGAAACAATAATTTTTCAACTACATCATTTACTTGCTTAGCAAGTTCACGTGTAGGAACTAAAATAATCGCTTTTTTTGTTTTTTTGCTAGCGATCATTTCAATCATAGGAATACAAAATGCTGCAGTTTTTCCTGTTCCAGTTTGAGCGGAAGCTAAAATATCTTTTTTTTCTAAAATAAGTGGAATGGCTTTAATTTGAATAGGAGTTGGAGTGTCAAATTTCATCTTGATTAAAGACGCATTAAGACTCTCGGTTAAATTCAACTCTTGAAAATTTTGCATAAGGGGTTTTTGTTAATTATTAATTATGGCCTTTAGATATAGTTCCTGGCAGTAAGTCAATGAATAAGAGTGGTTACAATCAAACTGATGAGATTAGGCCTATATTAGAATCATAAGACCCGTGCCTACGAGCAAAACAGCCAAAATAACCTCTATTGTTTTCTTCACTGCTGGGTTTGAAATCAAAACTCTAATGGAGCTTCCAAATAATACCCAGATGCTAATCGAAGGCAAATTCACAATCGGGGCTATACAGGTTAAGAACAGGAGTCCGGTAATAAAATTTTCATCCTTTGGGAAAAAAACACTGACCACAGTAATTGCTATCACCCATGCTTTGGGATTTAAAAGTTGAAATAATGCAGCTTCATAAAACTTCAGGGGTCTTCCAGTTTCTTTGGATTCTTTCATATTTAAAGAACCAAACATTCTGTAGGCAAGAAAAAACAAATACAAACATCCTATTATTTTTAATACTTGCTGAACCATGGGATAAGCCTGAAACACAAATCCTAACCCTAGTGAAACTAAGCTGATCTGAACAAAATGACCAAGAGGAATTCCTAATATATGTGGAATAGTTTTTTTAAAACCATACTTAACACCGGAAGCAAACAACATGATGTTATTTGGACCTGGCGTAACGAACATAACAAAATAAAAAGAAACTAACGCAAAAGTTAACTCTGTGCTGATCATGAGGAAAATTTCTAATTAATTAAGACCGTAAACAAGGCAGACTAAAAAAAGAAAAGAGGCTAATGAGAAGGAAATTACTCTTTTGTTGTGTGTGGATTTTTTTTTCTCACTAATGTTGTTCTGTATTATCGCAAACACATCCACTTTCTTATTGGATTGTTGTGAATGGCTATTATTATATTTTTTGTAATTGCTGAAGTTAACAATGGTATTTTTCTCTACACTTCTTGTCTCTTCTATTACTTTAAAACGACTTAATAACCCCATCCGTGTCCCCTTATAAATATCTTTATTTAACTACAAAAACGATGACTATGCAACCTATGGTATGAATGATTTTTAGTGACAATATTATTTTTTAATCTAAAAGGGGTTGCAATATATGGGATATCCAAAAAAACATAGGGGCCGCAGAAAAGTGGGTTCCAAGAGAAGAAGAGCTAGAAGAAAAGCTAAGAAGAAGTAGTCCTTAAGTCTTTTAATTCTTTATTCTCTAAGAAGTGGATGTAATCCATCCGCCGCCATATACTCTCACACCTTGTTCATCTTGTTTGTAAAAAACGCATGCTTGTCCAGGAGACACTCCAGGTTCGCCTTCTTGAAGTTTAACTAAAGTAGCGTTCTCACTTACTTCGCATGCTAATAATTTTCCCGTTGATCTAACTTTAACAAAAAAATTTCCCATCAATTCTTTTGGCTCGCATAAAAAATTAACATCTTTCACTTTTATGGTTGTGACATTCAGATCTTCTCTAGATCCGACTATTACTTCTTTTGTGTCAGGATTAATCTTAACCACAAAAATAGCATCTTCTTGTCCACCAATTTTAATTCCTTTTCTTTGTCCGATGGTAAAATTAATAATACCATCATGTTTTCCTAAAACTTTTCCCTGCAAATCAACAATATTACCAGGATCATAAGATTCGGGTCTTAATTTTTCGATTACAGATTTATAATTTCCATTAGGAACAAAACAAATGTCCTGACTATCTGGCTTTTCAGCTACTGCTAGATTCATTTTTTTGGCAATATCTCGAGTTTCTTGTTTTGGCAAATCCGCCAATGGGAATCTTAAAAAATCAAGCTGATCTTGGGTTGTGGAAAATAAAAAGTAACTCTGATCTCTATTGATATCAACCGGTTGATACATATTGGAATTTGTTAGATCTCCTATTCTTTTAACATAATGTCCAGTAACTAAAGCATCAGCTCCAAGATCTTTAGCTGATTTAAACAAGTCTCTAAACTTAACAGTTTGGTTGCAGCTCACGCAAGGAATGGGCGTCTCTCCTCTTAGATAGCTATCCGCAAATTTTTCTATAACCTCTTCTTTAAATAAACTTTCATAATTAAATACCTGGTGTTCAATATCTAATTGCTCACAAACTTTTTTTGCATCATAAATATCTTTACCAGCACAACAAGTTCCTGCTGTCTTTCCAATTTTGCCGTAATCATATAACTGCAAGGTAATTCCAATAACCTTATAATTTTGCTGTTTCAATAAAGCAGCAACTGTTGAAGAGTCGACCCCTCCTGACATGGCCACTACCACTTTTGTATCTTGTGGTGATTTTGCAAAACCCAAAGAATTTAGTTCTGGGATAATTGTTGAAGTTGCTAAAGACATAAATGATATATATCACTTAATTATTATAAATTAACAATTTTTAAAAATAATGTTTTTTGATTTTGACCCCGGCGATTATGTAACTAACCCCAATAATAAAGAATGGGGAATTGGCCAGGTACAATCGATCATTAACAACTTAGCTACCGTCAATTTTCAAAATGCTGGTAAAAAAACAATAAATACAGACGAAATTACCCTGGAAAAATACGATGAAAAATCAGAACAAAAGTAACTACAAGGGCATTGTTCTAAAACTTATTCCAGCTTTCGTGAAAGCAGGCAGAAAATCCATTGCGCTTTCAGGCTCAAAACTAAAAATATTTACCAAACCAGATAACACACCCGTTTCTAATGGAGATCTTGCTGTAGATAAAATTTTACAAACTGCTATTGCAAAAATCACACCAGATATAGAAATAGTCTCGGAAGAGACCATTCAGCGAAATAAAGTAAAAAAGAGAGACACTTTCTGGCTAATCGATCCTATTGATGGAACCAGTTCTTATATAAAGAACAAAGATGAATACACTTTAAATGTAGCGCTAATTGTAAATAAAATACCTGTTTTGGGAATTGTGTTTGCACCAAAAAAGAAGAGGTTGTTTTACTCTTATGGCAAAGGACATGCCTATGAAATGCGTGGGAAAAAAATAATTAAGCTTAATTGCAATAAAATCAGAAAGAAAACGGTATCTGCTTTAACCAATTCTTCTCATCCCTCTACTGTTATTTTGAGAATTCTTAAAAAGCACAAGGCCACAAGTTTTTTGAATGTAAGAAGTTCTTATAAATTTTGCCTAATTGCCAGCGGTGAATATGATGTGTATGCGGCAAGAGCAAGAGCTAAAGAATGGGATATTGCGGCGGGGCATGCTGTTGCCGAACATGCTGGTGCCATAATAACCACACATCAAAATAAAAAAATAACTTATGGCAAACCTAATTTTTACAACCCGTCTTTGCTGGTTAAACGCTCCAATAAAATATAAGGGCGTACTTTAAATGCCTATTTTGGGGTAAGATATTCTGATAAATGATTCCTTTTAGTGTAAAAATAATCCTATGTTAAAAAAATTATTGTTCATCAGCCTTCTTTTTGCCGGTACTAGTTGTGGCCAGCTTGCAAGCTTGATTGGTAATGATGCTGCCCGTACAGCCCTGACTACTACTGGGGATTATGTTCTTAAAGAAAAAACTGGGAAAACATCGGCCGAACATGCGCTCTCCTCGGCAACTGACAAGGACTGCTCTTTTAAAGATAGCTCTTTAGAGATAAAAGATATTTGTAAATAAATTGATAAAAACTATTTTAATTATTGTTGTATCGGTATCTATATTTGGAATATTGATATTTAGCTTTGTAAGACAAGCTCTTAAAAGGCATATTGATAACCTAGTTGCAGAAGACACTAAAAAGAAGAGAAAAAAGAAATAACCTATAGTTTTTTTTCTAGTATTTTTAATTCTTGCTTGTCAATATTCAATACCTCTACTGAAGTATCATAACTAAATCCGGCTCTAGCCAAGACACCGATGTCTTTTTTGAAAAACATCTCTTTATTGGCATCTGGTCGGTACGGTCCAATTCTTCTTCTCTTGCAAATCTTGATTGCGGAATAAAAATCAGGGTCTTCGTTATCTTTTTTAATATTTTCAATTGTTTTTTTTAGCAGCTCGCTGTCTATTCCCTTTAAAGACAGGGTCATTTTTATTTTATTAATAGAATAGCCTCTTTTCAGAAAGCTTTTTGATTTTATCTCAGAATACAAATCATCATTTACCAGACCTAAGCTGTCTAGCTGTGCAACAATCTTGTCTATCTGTTCTAAAATAATCGACTTATTGGCACTACCCTGCCCATCCGACAAAACTTTTTTAAATAGGTATAATCGCAAATCTTTTTTAGATGGCTGATATTTGTCTAAATAATTAAGAGCAAGCTCTTTGATTTCCTCATCTGTTTCGTAAGTTTTCTTGCTAGATTTGTAATAATTCATATATAATATTTACCTATCATAACATGGAAACTATCAAAGATTTTTTTACCCTAGAGACTATTTACCTGGTGGCAAACTATGGAGTTATTCCTTTGTGGCTAATGTTGATATTTTTTCCAAATTCAAAATTTACCAATATTATAATTAACACCATTGCCCTTCCAACTATCCTTGCTTTTACGTATGGTTATTTAATTTATCAAGAGTTTTATGCTGGAGGAATGTTTTCTGCAGATGCAGCCACTAAAGCAATTTCAAGTTTCCAGCTATATTCCGGTCTTGATCAACTTGGCTCTTTACTGGCCAACAAAACGTTTCTCTTAACCTTTTGGATCCATTTTTTAACTATTAGTATTTTCACAGGAACCTGGATTGCAAAAGATGCACTTAGAAATGGGATCCACAAATACGTAGTGTTGCTACCATTGGTTCTTACTTATTTTGCAGGTCCGCTTGGCTTGTTCTTGTATCTATTCTTAAGACTTATAATTATTCAAAGAGTAAGAATGCATGATTAATGGCTATGAAAAAAATTGATTTTTATTTTGATATAAGTAGCCCCTATTCTTATTTGGCTCATACCCAGTTAAGAAAATTTGAAAAAGAAACTGGGGAAAAAATAAACTATATGCCTATTTTTCTTGGGGGTTTGCACCGACTAGCAGATATTCATGCTCCAGGATTAAATCCTTATAAAGGTAAATATTTAATCAAAGATCTAAAGCTTTTTGCCGATAAGTATAAAGTTAACTATCAATTCAATAGGTATTTTCCAATTAAAAGCATTTATATTATGCGTGGCGCTCTAGTTGCAGAACAAAATAATTATTTTCACAACTATATTGATAAATTTTTTATTGCTGCATGGGTTGATTCATTAAATTTAAATGATGAAAAAATATTTGAAAAATTCTTAAAGAATATGAATATTAATTTTGCAGATTTTTTTGAAAAACTATCTGATCCAAAAATTAAAGACGATCTAAAAAACAAAACTGAAGCTGCTTTTAAAAAAGGCATATTTGGAGCTCCTACTTTTGTTGTTAATGGCAAGATGTTCTGGGGTCAAGATAGACTTGAATTTGTTTTTAAAGAAGCAAAAAAATAACTATAGATTGTAACTACTCTCGCCGTGACTACCAAAATCAAGGCCTTCTCCTATTTCTTCTTCTTCTGAAACTCGAAGTCCTACCGTTGCTTGAATAATTTTAACAATAATCACTGTTCCAACAAAAGAAAGCAATGCGACGGTTAGAATTCCTAAAGCTTGAACCATCGTTTGTTCTGCCGCTGATTTTTCCAAACCTAGTCCACCGAAAAAATCTGCCGCTAAAATACCTGCAGATAAAGTTCCAAGCATTCCACCAACCCCGTGAACTGCAAACACATCTAGAGAGTCGTCGATTTTTAATTTAAATTTTACAAATCCTACGGAGTAGTAGCAAATACTTCCTGATAAAATTCCAAGAATAATAGCTCCCATAGGACCAATAAATCCTGACGCTGGAGTTACCGTAGCAAGTCCTGCAATCATACCTGTAATCATTCCGATCAATCCTGGTTTTCCATTTTTAATCCAATCAATAAACATCCAAGTTAAGGTAGCTGTCGCTGCGGAAATGTGTGTAACCAACATGGCCATTCCGGCATTGGCGTTGGCTGCCAAAGCTGATCCTGCATTAAAACCAAACCAACCAACCCAAAGCATCGAAGCTCCGATCATTGCTAGCACTGGGCTATGCGGTGGGCTGAACGTTTTTGGAAATCCTTTTCTTGGTCCTAAAAAATATGCGATGACTAGAGCCGAGATACCGGCCGTAGTATGAACTACCAGTCCACCAGCAAAGTCAAAAACTCCTAATTTAGCTAACCATCCACCTCCCCAAACCCAATGGGTAGCTGGTGCGTATACTAGAATAAGCCATAAGACGGTGAAAATAACTACTGCAGAAAATTTAATTCTTTCCACAAAAGCTCCAACAATAAGAGCAGGTGTGATAATTGCAAAAGTCATCTGAAACATAACAAAAACTGTTTCAGGAATATCTCCTGTTAAACTTTTTAAATTAACTGTTTTTAAGAAAACTTTACTTAAATCTCCGATGTAAAGACCTTCTCCACTAAAAGATAAAGAATAGCCAACTACAAACCAAACCATAGATGCCAAGACTGCAATCGCTAAACATTGAGCTAAAACAGAAATGGTATTTTTCGATCTAACTAGTCCAGCATAAAATAAAGCAAGACCGGGCAAAGTCATAAACAGCACTAAAGCTGTTGAGGTTAATATCCATGCTGTATTTGCATTGCTCATGCTTTGTAAACTATTCTATTCAAATTAAATTAGTTATGACAAAAACGAATACGATTCATGCAAGATATGCATGAAGATTACTTAGGCTGGACTTCTCTTTTTTTAAAACCAAAATCAATCATAGATTGATAACCGCCCTCAACGTGAACCACATTATCAAAACCCATATCCATTAAAGATTTTGATGCTAATGCACTCCTCCAGTTGGAAGCGCAAAATAGTATTTTAGTTAGTTCAGGTTTTAATTCAGGTTTGTAATAAGGACTTTCTGGATCCAACCAAAACTCCAACATACCTCTTGGGATGTGTTTGGCGCCATCTACCGTTCCTGATTTCCATAGCTCTCTAATATCGCGAATATCAATTAATAAGTTATTCTGATTATCTTCTAGTAGTTTTTTAACTTCCTCTGGCTTAATAGTTTTGACGACTTTCATTGCGTCATCCACTAGTTGTTTCACTGTTTTTATTTTCATGATGCAAACTCCTGTTTTGAAATTCCCAAATAATACAAAAGAGTTGTAAGATCATTAAACAGTATCTGATGTTCCACGCTATCTTTCACTATTTGATGAGCGTGATAACCGACACCAAGACCAGAATTGGTTAACATTCCAAGGTCATTGGCACCATCTCCAATTGCAACTACTTGTAATTTGGAAATATTTTTTTCTTCTGTTAGTTTATTTAAATAATTTAATTTAGAATTTTTTTCTCCAGTAATAGGAATGTACTCTCCCGTAAAAACATCTCCCTCAAATTTAAATTCATTGCTAATTACATTTTGAAATCCCAACTTATTTCCAACATAAGTAGAGATGGGTGCAAAACCTCCAGTAATAAGACAGGTGATAAATCCTTTACTATTAAGGGTGTGCACAAGTGTTTGTGAACCTGGGTGAAATTTTATTCCTAGTAAAACTTTATCAATTAATGATTTTGGTTTATTTTTTAAATAATTGACTCTAAGACTTAAGGTTGTTCGTATATCAATTTTACCTTCCATGGCTAATCTACTCGTTTCATCGATATTAGCTGTGACACCACTAATTTTAACTAGATCATCCAAGGTTTCGTTTTCAATAATCGTAGCATCCATATCAGAAAGGAGAATTTTTTTATCCCTTGTTTCTACTGGCTGAATACAACAGTCTAGTTTTTGTAAGAAAAAGTATTTTCTTAACTCTAGTTTTTGCGTATCAGAAATAGAAGGAGCATAAAAATCACAGGCAACGTCTGATAGTTTTGTGGTATCCGAAATTTCTAGGGAAAAAGTGTTGGTGATATAAGATTTTATATCTTCAATAGCTATAGGCTTTGAATCAACGACAGTAACAACCTGATCTTTATTGATCATTAAAACTTAAGTATTTTGCCTGAATTACTAAAGGAATTTTTTTAATACTTTCTAAAACGGAAGCTTCAATTGCGCTATCAGTAGAAATTAATGCAATCGCCTCTCCACCTGAGGATTTTCTGCCCAAGTTAAAAGTTGCTATGTTGACATTGTTGTCTGCCAATATTTTAGAAAGATCCTTAATAAAACCAGGTTTGTCTTCGTTGCTAATATATAAATTGTGCTTAGATAATTGAGCGTCAATTTCGATTCCCTTAACTTCCACTATCCTTGGTTTTCCTGCAAACAAAGTTCCCGATACAGATCGGGTTTGTTTATCTGTAGTAACAGTTAGCTTAATTAAGGTTTGATATTCAGGTTGCTTTTGATGCTTAACTTCAGAAATTTCAATTGATTTACTTTTTGCAACTAATAAAGAATTAATCACATTCACATTGTCCATAGTTGGCTTTAATAGAGAATAAACAATTGTTTGTAAAAGCGGTTGTGTGTTGATTGTTGCTGCCTGACCCTCAAACTCTACTTGAATAGATTTGATGGCGTTTTCGGTTAGCTGTCCGGCAAAACCGCCTAGCGTAGAACATAATGAAAGATAAGGTTTAACGGATGAGTGTTCTTTTGCAGTTAAAGAAAAAGTATTAACAGCATTCATAATTGCACCCGTTTTTAAAAAATCACTAATTTGTTCGGCAATTTGCAAAGAAACTTTTTCTTGGGCTTCTGTGGTGGAAGCTCCTAAGTGCGGTGTTAAAATAAGATTTTTAGTTCCAAGCAATGAACTTCCTGTTGGTGGTTCATTAACAAAAACATCTAAAGCTGCGCTTGCAACATGTCCGCTATCTAAATTTTCTTTTAAAGCATCCTCGTCCACCAGACCGCCTCTTGCGCAGTTAACAATACGAACGCCTTTTTTCATTTTAGGAAATGAATCTTTACCTATAATATTTTTTGTTTTTTCAGTAAGCGGTGTATGCAAAGTAATAAAGTCTGAACGTTTAAATAAATCATCTAAAGAAACTTTTTCCACTCCCAATTCTTCTGCTTTTTTGTCTTGTAAGAAAGGGTCAAATGCCAATACTTTAAATTGCAAACCTAGAGCTCTTTGCGCAACAATAGTTCCAATATTTCCACAACCAATAATTCCTAAATACTTTCCTGTTACTTCTATTCCTTTAATAGAAGATTTTTCCCATTTGCCTTCATGGGTGGTCTGACTTGCAAAAGGAATTTGTCTTGCTGTAGATAAAATTAATGTGATCGCATGTTCTGCTGTAGTAATAGAATTTCCGAACGGAGTATTCATGACAACTTTTCCGTTGCTAGTTGCTGCTTCTAAATCAACGTTATCAACTCCGATACCGGCTCTACCAATAACTTTTAGCTTAGCACAAGACTCGATGACTTTTTTAGTAGCTTTTGTTGCAGACCGGACGACAAGACCATCACACTCTTGTAACTCTTTAATTAAAGCAGCTTCGTCTAAACCGTTTTTAACAATGGCTTCGATTCCATTGTCCGTAAATATACGAACGGCTTCTGCACTTAGTTTGTCTGCAATAAGAACTTTGAACATTTATTGTTTTATAGTTGTGTAAGCCCAATCAATCCAGGGTAATAACGTCTCAATATCAGAACTTTCTACCGTAGCCCCACCCCAAATTCTAAAACCTGGAGGTGCAGTACGGTAAGAGTTAATGTCGTAGCCAACTCCTTCTTTTTCTAATAATGAATTGATTTCCTTAAGTTTGGCCGCCCTTTCATCTTCGCTCAATTTCAAAAACCACTCATCAGTAATTTTTAGACAGATACTAGTAGAAGATATCGTGGAAGGGTCTTCGGCTAAAAAATCAATCCATGGTTTATTTTGAACCCATTTCTTAATAACCTCCAAATTAGATTTTGATTTTTTAATAGCGCCGTCTATTCCGCCTATGCTTTTGATCCAATTTAAGGAATCAAGAGCATCCTCTACACAAAGCATAGAAGGAGTATTGATAGTTTCTCCTTTAAAAATTCCTTCCGCAACCTTCATGTTACTTGCTAATTTGAATATTTTTGGAATAGGCCAGCTAGGTTGGTGGGTGGATAGTCTTTCAATGGCTTTTGGTGACAGCGCGATCATTCCATGAGCAGCTTCTCCACCTAACACTTTTTGCCAAGACCACGTAATCACATCAAGTTTTTTCCAGTCCATTTCTAAAGCAAAAACAGCTGAGGTCGCATCACAAATTGTAAGTCCTGTTCTATCATCGGGTATCCAATCTGCATTGGGAACGCAAACACCGGAACTAGTACCGTTCCAATTAAAAATAATATCATTACTAAAATCTAAACCCTTAAGATCAGGGATTTTTCCGTAATCAGCTTTATGTATTTTTAAATTATTAGGCTTTAACTGATCTTTTAAATCTTTTAACCAATCGTTACCAAAATTTTCCCACGCTAATATTTCCACACCCGTCTTCCCAAGCAAAGACCACATCGCAGCTTCAATCGCTCCCGTATCGGATCCAGCTACAATTCCAACTTTGTAATCATCTGGAAGTTTCATAATTTCTTTTGAAAGATTAATAACTTCTAACAATCTTTGTTTTGGAAGTTTGGCTCGGTGTGATCTTCCTAGGGTATCTGTTCTTAAATTTTGAATATTCCATCCAGGTCTCTTGGCGCAGGGCCCTGATGAAAAGTTAGGATTGTTTGGTTTTGTTGTTGGTTTGTTTGTCATAATTTTTATAAAAAAATTGGCCCAACTAGAATTTAGCTGCGCCGATTTTATTAACTAAAATTTTTTTTAAGCTGCTACTTTTAAAGGTATGCCGTGCTTAATAGAAACTCCTGATAAAAAGTTCCACATAAATTTAGCAGTAGTCAAAGCAGAGATTTCTGCTTTTTTTTGCTCAGCTTCTGTCAATTCATTAAGAAGTTTTTCACACTCTTCTCTATGAACAACGTCAGCACCTTTGTGAACTTCAAAAAACATCAAGCCTTCTGCGGTAGTAACTCCGTAATGTTTTTTTAATCCTTGAATTTTTGTTTCAGCAATTTCCGGAACTTGTCTTTCATAAGTGAAGAAAGATCCAAGACCTTCTGCATAGCTAGATCTTGCTTGCTTGAAAAAATTTTCGATCATTTCAGATGTGAATTTTTCCTGTGGTTTGTTTTCAATTTCGTTAGCATCCGCGCCCATGGCTAATGCAAAATTTTTCCACAATTTAGGATGATCGTTGTCTCTATCTTCCTCTTCGTTTAAATTTTCTAACAACACTTTTCTTTGTTCGATGTTTTCACACAAAGAATGAGTTGCACTAATGTATCGAGGAAAAGCTTTTACGTGCTGATAATATTGCTCAGCATAATCTTTAATAATTTCTCTTGTTAGTTTTCCTTCATTCCACGCTTGGTAAAATGGGTGTTTTAATAAATGGTATTCGTCTAATTTCTGATTTAGCTTTTGTGAAAACATTATATCTCCTTAATAATTAATCTTAATAAATTTATAGAATTTTAACTTGGATAATCAATAACTTTTAGTGTGGATATAAAAAGGACAAAAAAAACAGCCTTAAAAATTAATTTAAGGCTGTTTTTTAATAAAAAAATTATCCTTGTTTATTGAACATTTCTTTCAAAGCTTTTGCAGGTAAAAACTTAACTTTTTGAGATGCTGAAATTTGAATAGTTTCACCAGTTCTTGGGTTTCTTCCTTGTCTAGCTTTTCTTTTAGCTACTTTATAAGTACCAAAACCAGCGATTTTCACTGATTCATCACTTTTTAAAGCGTCTAAAATGATATTAGTCATACCGTCAAACGTTCTCTCTGCGTCTGCTTTGCTAAGATTCATCGTAGATGAGATTTTAGCAACTAGTTGTTTTTTGTTCATTTTTAGCCCTTTCGAATCGTTATATTTTCAATATCGTCAAATATGCTGGAAAATCAATCAAAATTTAGTGTTTTGTTAATTTATAGGCACAATAGGTAGTGTTTGCTTGGCAAATATAGAAATAAATTACTGATTTAATTGATTTTTGTTAAAAAATACCAATTCCCTTTAAATCATTAAAAGTGGCAAAAAACATCAATGAAAAGAGTACGAAAAAGCCAAATCTATAAAAATACTCTTGGATTCGTTCGCTCAATGGTTTTCCCCTGATAAATTCAATTAAGTAAAAAAGCAAATGACCCCCGTCAAGAAGCGGAATGGGAAATAAATTAATCAAACCAAGACTTATGGAGATATACGCCATTATTGAAAGAAATGGCATAAAACCATGCTCTGCCACTTGGCCTGTAATTTGAGCTATTTTAATTGGACCTCCCAATTGATCTGGACTAGCCGATCCAACAATGACTTTTCCCAAATAACTTAAGGTCATGGTCACTGTTTTGTAAGTTTCTTTAAATGCATAATAAATGGCTTTTGCAGGACCAAGTCTTTCTCTATCGATTTTGTTATTTAAAGGGGTAATTTTAATACCAATTATTTTTCTCTGAGATTTGTTTCCAAGCGAATCTGTTCCTTCAGTAATATTTGGCTTAATGTCAAAATCCAAAAGTTGAGAATTTCTTTTAACAGTAATTCGAACTACATTATTGCCAGGTACATTAATCAATGCAGAAACATCTCTGATGCTTTCTATTTTTGTATTGTTAACAAAAGAAATTTGATCTCCCGATTTTAAGCCAGCAATTTCTGCGGGACTTTCCTTTTGAACCTCTTGGATAACAGGTATGGAGCTATCTTTTCCACTAATCATAAAGATCAAAGAAAAAATAAAAATTGCTAAAACAAAATTTGCCATGGGTCCTGCCGCAACAATAATCGCTCTTTGATACAAGGGCTTGGTAGTTAGCAATTTAGAATGATCATCGGAATTAAATTCATTTAGCTTTACAGATTTACTTGCGGAATTACTGTCACCAAAAAATTTAACGTAGCCACCGAGAGGAATGAGACAAACTTTCCATCGCGTTCCATCTTTATCAAACCATCCAAATAACTCTTTTCCAAAACCAATAGAAAAATCTGTAACAGTTACTTTGTACTTTTTGGCATAATAATAATGTCCATACTCATGAATAAAAACAACAACAGATATGAGTAAAATGAAATAAAAAGCGTTTTGTAAAAATGAAATCATTTAAGACTGAATAGATATAATTAAATAAAGGCCAAAGCAAAGAATAAAAAAACCAGATACCATATTAATTCTCTTTATATACAAATCGCTTAAATATTTTTTAAAATGAAGGGATATATTTACCAAAATAATCCACCACAACATAGATCCTGAAAATATTCCAAGAACAATAATAGTTGAATGAATAAAATTTATTTCATTAAATAAATAATTAAAATTAGAAAGTGCTGCAACAAAAGCAATCATGGTTATGGGATTACTTAAGGTAATAAAAAAAGTAGATACAAAATCTTTGATATTGGTTTCATGCGTAACTACCATGTTATCTTCCGATTTATTTTGTTGTACCATCATTCTAGTGCCGATAAATATAATGCAAAGTCCTCCTGCCAATCTCAAGACTGGTTGGTTCACTAGTAATTGTCCTGAAATAGCGGTTAAGCTATAAATTGCAATTAAGCCGTATACCATGTCTGCAGCTGCAGCACCGAGTCCAGAAAAGTACCCTGATATTTTTCCATACTGCAAAGATCTAGTAATGCATATCATGGCGATAGCTCCTACTGGCAGAGCTACAAAAAAACCTACTAACAAACCTGAAAAATAAGAAATCAAATCATCTCCTTTTTCATAACTTACTGTAGTTTAAATTTTTTTTGAAAGTATTTTTTATGACTAAATAGCCTCTGGTCCACTCTCACCAGTTCGTATTCTTATTACCTTTGTTAGATCGGTAACAAATATCTTACCATCACCTATTTCGTTGGTTTGGGCCGCTGTTTCTATAGCTTTAATAACTTTATCTAAATTTTCATCTGTAACAGCAATTTCTAATTTGGATTTGGATAGGAATGAAACCTCTATTTCAGTTCCTCTATAAACTTCCTTATGGCCTTTTTGACGACCAAACCCCTTCACATCAGTTAAAGTAATTCCAGTCACGCCGACTTTTGCAAGTTCGTTTTTAACGCTTTCAACTTTACTTGGTTTTATAATTGCAGTGATCAATTTCATAATTAAGAATTATCTTAAATGATTTTTATTATTCATGCAAATAATCAATGGCTAAAATTTCCACTCATTAACTTTACTAAAGATAAAATCTCTAAAAGCTTGAACTCTTGCTACATTTTTTAAAGATTGTGGGTAGACAAAATGCGCTTCATACTTGGGACCGTTAGTATCACCAAGTACTTTGACTAGCCCACTTCTTCCAGTGACCATATAATCTGGTAGAGCTGCCAATCCAACGCCGCTATCAACCGCAAGAAGCAGTGCGTAAATATTATTCACTTTCATCACAGATTTTCTTTTTGTTTTAGTACCTAATTTTAATATCCATTCTTTTTGCGAAAGTGGAGAGGGAGTTCCACGTCCATAAGTGATCAATTTATGTTTGTCTAAGTCTTTTACCGTTCTTGGTACTCCATGTTTTTCTAAATATTTAGAAGAACCGTAAATATGGTAATTGATATCAATAATTTTTTTCTGAATATAATTTAATTGCTTCGGTTGTCTCATCCAAATCGCAATATCAGCTTCTCTGGTACTCAAATCCAATTCTTGATCCGTTACAATTAGCTCAACTTCAATATTTGGATTTTTTTCCATAAATTCTTGAATACGAGGTGTTAACCAAATTCCGCCAAAGCCAACCACTGTGGTGACCACGATCTTTCCAGATGGTTTGTCTTTTTTATCCATCAAGTCTGACTCGACATCTTTAATTTTAGAAATTACTTCGTTTGCAGTTTTGTACAAAACCTCACCATTCTCAGTTAACGAAAGTCCACGTGCATGACGTTCATACAGAGTAGTTTTGAGTTCGTACTCTAAGGATTGAATTTGTCTGCTAATTGCAGATTGACTTAAATTTAATACTTCAGCTGCTTTGGTAAAACTACCAGCCTGTGTAACTGCATGAAAAATTTTTAATTTATCCCAATCCATATAATTATTTATTCACGTCAACAATAACTCTGCCGGAAATTTCTCCTTTTAAAATATTAGAGGATGATTTTAGCAAATCTTCCAAAGACCAAATTTGAGTAGCTTGATGCAGCTTAGTAAAATCAATTAAATGTTTGGCTTGCGACCAAACAAACTCTCGTCTTTTCTCAGAACACATCACAGAATCTATTCCCCATAATTTGACCCCTCTTATAATAAAGGGCATGACTGTTGTGTCTAACTTAAAGCTGCTCGCTAAACCGCATGCAGCAACAATTCCATTTGGTCTAGTTTGCGAAAGAGCTCGTGATAATATTTTTCCTCCAGCAGTATCTACTACCCCATCCCACAAGGCCGCTTCTAATGGTTTTGAATCTTGATCAATATCAGAACGATCTATTATTTGGTTGGCACCAAGATTTTTTAAAAAATCTATCTTGTCTTTTTTTCCAGTAACAGCGGTTACGTTGTAACCCATTTTGGAAAGCACCATTACCGCAACGCTTCCAACGCCACCGGTTGCACCTGTTACCAAAACATCTTTAACTGGCTCTCCCAATAAAATAGTTTCTCTTGCCTGAATTGCAAAAGCACAAAGAAGTGCTGTAAAACCCGCTGTTCCTAAAGCCATAGCATCCTTATTGGAAATACCTTCTGGTGTTTTAACCAAAAACTTGCTTTTAACTTTCGCATATTGCGAGTAACCACCAAAATAAGCCTCGCCCACTCTCCAGCCAGTTAATATAACTTTGTCTCCTGCTTTAAACTTTGCATCTGAACTTTGTTCTACTGTGCCTGCAAAATCAATTCCTGGAATGTGTGGGTATTCTTTTACTAACTTTCCACCATTTTTTAAAATCATTCCGTCTTTGTAATTAAGACTAGAATACTCCACCTTAACAGTTACCTCACCATCTTTCAAAAAAGAATGATCAATTTCTTTTATTTCTCTAGTAAAATTATCTCCTACTTGATTAACAACGATAGCTTTGAATTTGCTCATGCAGATTCTTTCAATAATCTTTTATTTTCTCTTTCATTAAATACAAAAACTTTTTCCGTATCCAAATCCGCATCTTCTTTTAATACAAAGCATATACTGCTGTATCCGCATATTACGTAACCAACTTCTGGCTTGATTGTATAATAAACTCTTGGATGATCCATTTCAGTAACAACATGAGTTGTGTCTACGTAGATTTTTTTTAAATGATCGAACTTTTGTGGGACTTTGATCATAATAATATATTGCTAGTCTTTTATATAAGTCAAAAAACGTTTTTGAAGATTCTGACTGTCACGAAACACACCAGTAAAATAATTTGTAATTGTAGTTGCCCCTTCTTTTCGAATGCCTCTTGTAGTCATGCACTGATGCTCTGCGTCGATACTAACTGCTGATCCGTGAGACTTTAATCCTTTGAAAATAGAGTTTGCAATCTGCATCGTTAAACGCTCTTGTGTTTGCAGTCTTCTAGCATAAGCATCTACTACTCTTGCCAATTTGCTTAAACCAACCACTTTTTCTGAAGGAATATAAGCAACATGAACAACGCCAATAATGGGCGCCATATGATGCTCGCAATGGCTATGGATAGATATATTTTTTTGGATCACCATATCGTCATAACCTTCCACGTCACCAAATGTTTTTTCTAAATAATTATCTGGATTTATTAAGTATCCACCGAAATATTCTTCGAATGCCTTAATTACTCTCTTGGGAGTTTCGACAAGACCTTCTCTATTTGGGTCTTCACCTATATATTTTAAAATAGTTTTAATAGCCTTTTCAGCCTCTTCTTTAGAAATTTGTTCTAAAATTTTATGCTTAATGTCTGTAACGTTTTTCATTATTTTGAATTTATAATATATATGTATTTTTTAAAATAGTTATATTGTCCCGATCATGTTTAAGGAAAGAAAATCAGTACACGAAGTAGAGGAGGGTAAATTTTTATCGCCTAAATTTGATGAAAATGGACTGATTCCTGTAATCACAACAGATTTTAAGACCAAAGAAATTCTCATGCACGGTTATATGAATGAAGAATCTCTAAAAAAAACTATTGAAACAAAAGAGGCTCACTACTGGAGCAGATCAAGAAAAAGCATTTGGCACAAAGGAAAAACAAGTGGGTTTGTACAGAAGGTTCAATCCATGCGTATTGATGATGACCAAGATGCCGTTTGGATATCCGTTGATATTGGAGATGGTGCAAGTTGCCATGTGGGATATAACTCATGTTTTTATAGATCAATTCCATTGGATGAAAAAAAAGATCCCATTGAAATGAAATTTGAAGAAAGTGAAAAAAAATTTGATCCAGAAATAGTTTACAAAGGACAGCCAAATCCTACCAAACTATGAGTATAAAAATTTTAAGTCCCTTTGGGCCAAGGATGGCCAAACTATCTCTGCCTAATACTCTTCTTAATCTAATCAATAAAGAGGTTGATAAGATAGTAGCTAATAAAATTTTGTCAAAAAAATACAATTATTCAAAAAAATTAGCTGGTGAAGTAGAGCAAGAAATAGAGCTGCCAAAAGTATTTGTTAACAAATTTTTAAAGAAGTTTTTTGAATCTAATATCAGAGATTTTGTCAAACAAAGCACTGGGAAAATTACAAAAAAAATTATACTCAAAAACTTTTGGGTAGTCCGTCAATTTGCAAATGACTACAATCCTATTCATTTTCATGATGGCGATATATCTGGAGTTGGCTATTTAAAACTTCCCAAAAATTTAAACAAAAGTAAAAAAAAATACCAAACCAACGGGTCTATTGATTTTATCAACGGAAGTAGGATGTTTTTGAACCAAAGTATTTTTAATCACAAACCAAAAGTTGGTGATTTATTGTTTTTTCCAAACTACCTAATGCATACTGCCTACCCTTTTTCAGTAGAGGGAGAGCGAAGATCTTTTTCTTTCAATGCAGAAATAGATAAATCAATCTCTAATGTTTTTCATGAATAAAACAGATAAGCAAAAAAATATTCTGGGAGAAGAGCTAGAGGTATGCTCAACTGATCCTGTAACCGGGTGGTATAGAGACGGTTGTTGCAACACAGATGAGAATGACAACGGGACTCATACGGTCTGCGCGAAAGTTACTGACGATTTCCTAATTTGGCTAAAAGATAATGGAAATGATCTGATCACTCCAAGACCTGAATACAATTTTGAAGGCTTAAAAAATGGGGACAACTGGTGTGTTTGCGCAAGTTGGTATGCCAAAGCTGTGAAAGCTGGTCATCCCTGCAAAGTTTATATTAGAAGCACAAATATAAAAACATTAGAACACATCGATCTACCTACACTTAAAAAACACGCGATAGATTTGGCTTAATCGTAGTGGCTATTAAAAAAATTATTTTTGATGTGGGACAAGTGTTGGTTAAGTTTAGTGTTAAAAATCTATTTCTTAAAATTTTAAAGAATGAAGAGGAGGTGGATTATTTTTTAAAAAATATTTGCACATGGGAATGGCATATTCAACAAGACTTAGTTTACGATACAAGCAAAGCTGCTGAACCTATGGTAAACCAGCACCCTCAATATAAAGAAGCAATAGATGCTTTTTACGGTAGATTTTTAGAAATGATTGAATGCAACCATAATGAAAATATCGACATTGCCTTAAAATTAAAAAAACAAGGGTACCCGATCTATCTCTTAAGCAATTTCCCAGGAGACCAATTTGAAAAATACAGATTGCAAAATAGTTATATTGATCAGTTTGATGATAAAATTATTTCTGGAGATGTTGGTTTGGCCAAACCAGATATAAAAATTTACGAACTGGCTATACAAAAATTTAATCTTGTACCTGAAGAATCTTTATTTATTGATGATAAAATTGAAAACATTAAGGGTGCAGAAAAGGTTGGAATTCAGACTATTCACTTGGAACAACCAAAAGATCTTAAAAATTTAATAAAAAAATTTATTAGTATCTAATTGCTAATAATAATTTTTTTTCTTCCAAATTTGATGAGTGCATACGCAACAATTAGAAGTACGAAGCCAACTGCTTTCAACCAATAAATTAATGGAAATAAGAGGCAGACCGAAACCAGTAAAAATAAAATTCTCACAAAGTTATTAATTTTACCGAAGAAATAATCTATTCCTTGTATGGCCACCGCTAAAGTTGCGTAACCAATTCCATAACAAATAGCTACCAAAACAATTCTGTGCAACTCTCCTTGTAATAATAATTCGGGAACGTAAACAAAGCTTAAAGGAATAAGAACTAAGGTGGTTCCAAATTTTAAAGCTGCCCATCCTGTTTTCATTGGGTCTGCTTTGGCAATTGCTGCAGCTGCAAAAGCTGAGACACAAACAGGTGGTGTAATATTGGACAGGCATGCGGCATAAAAAACTACAAGATGAGCTGGTATTTCAGGAACTCCCAACTGGATTAGAGCTGGAGCCGCTACTACTGCTAAAATAATATAAGAACCAGTTGTGCTACTACCCATCCCGATAATAACTGATATTAAAGTAACCATCAAAACTGTTACAATTAAACTTCCTCCAGAAAATTCAACCAGAACTGCAGAAAATTTTAGTCCTAAGCCAGATAAGATAATTCCTCCAATAATAATTCCTAAACTTCCAATGGCAGCTCCTGCTGCTGCATTACTTTGAGCTCCTTTAATTAAACCAATAAAAATATCTTTGGGTCCCATGGCAGTTTCTTTGTTTCTCCAAGACAAGACTAGCGTTGAAATAATTCCCCAAAAAGCACCGTAATCTGGAGAAAAACCATTGAACAATAAAGTGATCACTAAAATTAAAGGTATAAAAAAGTGCCATCCTTTTTTTATAACTTTTTTAAAATCAGGTACGTCTTTAATGGGCAATCCTTTTAAGCCGCCTTTTACAGCTTCTAAATCGACCATAAGCATAATAAAGACAAAAAATAAAATTGCTGGAATGACATTCATTCCCGCAATGGTTAAATAATCAGTTTCTGTAAGAGTTGCTAAAATAAAAACACCGGCTCCCATAATCGGTGGCATAATCTGTCCACCGGTCGAAGAAATGGCTTCAATGGCTCCTGCATGATGATTTTGAAATCCTACTTTTTTCATCATAGGTATTGTGAAAGTTCCTGAGGCAACAACATTAGCTACCGATGATCCTGAAATAGAACCAAAAAGAGCAGAGCTAAATACCGCAATCTTAGCAGGACCACCTCTCCATTTTCCAGTTAAGGAAGTTGCAAGATCCATAAAAAAGGCTCCCGCTCCACTTTTTTCTAAAAAAGCTCCAAAAATCATAAATGGAAAAACAAAAGTTGCAAAGGTAGATGTGATTACTCCGAACATTGCTTCTTGGGTTGAGAAAGTGAATTCAATAATTCTAATAAATGGCAATCCAGAATGACTTAATTTTCCCGGAAGATAAGAACCGTAGTAAAGTTGTAATAAAAATACAAGGCAGATGATAGGTATAGCCCAACCTAAAGCTCTTCTGCTTGTTTCGACTATCGCCAAAATTGCAATAATACCCATAGCCGTATCCCAATTGTTTGGATCGCTAACACGATTCATTGCATAAGGAACATACTGATCCACCCAGTACACAATGGATACCGTTACTAAAATAATTAAAATAAAATCAAAAATTGTGGGTTTGCCCGTTAAAGATTTTTTTCCCAAAGGATAACTTAAAAAAACCAGTATAGCGGTGAACAAAAGATAGAAAGCCCTGTTGGTCTCTGAAGATACAAGGCCAAAGCCTGAAGTGTATAAATAAAAACCAGAAAAACCTGCAGCGATTAATCCAAAAATAACTTTGTAGGAACCGGTAAGTTTTCTTCCTTTAACCTCAATCTCAGGAAACCAATCTAAAAATTTCATTGTGATCTTTATATCAAAAGGCTGTTTCTAAAATTTAAAAACAGCCTTTTAAATATTGTTAATTATTACTTATGATACAAACCTTTAGATTTGTAATAAGCAACTGCACCTGGATGCATAGGAACTCCTAGAGCTTCAAAGTTTTTAGTATCTGGAGCCATTTGTTTCCACGCTTTATGTCCTGCAGCCAATTTAGCTCTAATGTCTGGTTGATAGACAAGATTCAGGATGTCCTGAACAGCTTTTGCTGAGACTCTTTCATGCGCAACCCAATAAACAGTTAAGTAAGGAAGGTCTATTGCTGGAACACCTTTGTAAGTTCCTGCAGGCATAGTTCCTTTACTATAACCACTCATGGTAATTTTTGTTAGTTCTGCATCGCTAAAAGGAATAACTAAAGCACCTTTTGTTTCTGCAAGTTCTTTTACTGCTGCTGCTGGAGCTGATGATTGACAAATAGCATCGACTTGGCCATTTGCTAAAGCTCTTCCTGCATCTGCAAAAGTTAAGTAGCTAGCTTTGATCTTATTAAGGTTACCAGCTGCTTTTAACATATTAGTACAGTTAAAAACCGTTCCAGATCCTGGAGGTCCCATCGCAACTTTTTTTCCAGATAGGTCGGATATTTTTTTAATTTTATTTCCTGGAAGAGTTACAAAGTAGGTTGGTCCTGAATAAGCTTTCGCTACACCTCTTAACATAGTGCCTTTAGCACCATCTTTAAAAGGTCCTTCTGGTTTTTGTGATAAAAAAACATGAGCCCCGTAAACGATTCCCATATCCAATTCACCTTTGATTAGTCTTTTGGCATTCTCCGTAGAACCGCCCGTTGTTACTTGAGTAATGTTATACTGTGGTAATTTTTCAGAAATAATAGTTCCTGCTGCTCCCACCATGTAATACATAACTCCACCTGGATTTGATCCTCCAAATGCAATATTTTCTTTGGCATTAGCCGATCCAAATAGACCCGCTGTAAATACAAAAGAAATTATAGTTGATAAAAAAATTTTAAAAATTTTCATATCGTCCCCCTTTCTTTGTTTAGATTAACTTACGTTATTATTTAATTCCCCTAATCCAGAAATTGCAACACTAACTTTATCGCCGGATTTCATAAATTTGGGAGGATTAAAACCGATACCTACTCCAACTGGAGTACCAGTGGCAATAATGTCCCCTGGAATTAACGTCATAGTTGAAGTGATTGTTTCAATTAACGTTGGAATATCAAATATCAAGTCAGAAACTATAGCATCTTGCCTAACCTCACCATTTACTTTGGTGACTAATTTTAATTTAGTAGCATCTGGAATTTCATCAGCGGTTACAATTGCTGGTCCCATAGGGCAAAAACCATCTGGGCTTTTTCCTAAAAACCATTGCTTGTGTAAATTTTGCAAATCTCTTGCCGTTACATCATTAATAATAGTGTAGCCAAAAATAATACCATAAGCATCCGCTTTTTTTATATTTCTAGATCTTTTTCCGATCACCAGTCCTAACTCCCCTTCGTAGTCGATGGAATTAGTTGGATCATTTTTAGAAGGTATTGATTCTCCTGGGCCAATAACCGAAGTGGTAGCTTTTGTGAATATAATTGGATGGTCTGGTGCAGCTTTCTTGCTTGTGTTGGTATCGTAACCTGAGCTTTGAAATTCTTTTGCATGATCATGGTAATTAAGGCCAACACAAATAATATCTCTTCTCGGAACTGGGATGGGAGCTAATAATGTTACATCCTTGTTGTTAACGATTGATTCAGCTTTTGGATTTTTTTTAATATTTTTTATTTTTTCTAAAGAATTAGATTCTATAATTTGATTAAGATCATTGGGAATTTCTGGAGAATAAAAAGACAAATCGATTAAAGTATCGTTGCTTTCTATAATACCAACATTGGTTTTGTTATTTTTTACAAAAGTTACAAAATGCATGCTAGGATTATATAATTAAAATAAAGACGCTGTAGAATTAATTTCGAAGTGCCTGTTGATAAAATTTTAATTAATAGATATTTTTCCCGCAGCTTTTTTAGCAATATCAACAGTTGGGGCCAATACTACGGCCATCCTTCTGTTTACTCTTGTGGTAGGTTTTCCAAAAATACGTACTTCTACATCTGGGATAGACAGAGCATCTTCTACTCCCATAATAGTGAAATTATCGCTTTCTTTAGTAGCAAGAACTACATGACTCGCTCCTGATCTTAATAGTTTAATTTCTGGAATTGGTAAGCCCAATATAGCCCTGGCATGAAGATCAAACTCATTTAAATTTTGCGTATACATAGTGACCATTCCGGTGTCATGAGGTCTCGGACTCAATTCGCTAAAAATCACTTCTCCTTTTTTGGTAATAAAAAATTCAACACCAAATATTCCAGATCCACCTAAATCATCCGTGATTATTTTTGCCATTTTTTTAGCATCCTCTTCCGCTTCTGGTGCGCCTGGTTGCCAGCTCCATTGATAGTCACCGCGCTGCTGCACGTGTCCAATACTTTTGCAAAAAAGAGTTTCTCCTTTTTGTTGTTTAATAGTTAATAGTGTAATTTCGTAATCAAAATCGATAAACTCCTCAACAATTACCCGCTGCCTATCTCCTCGCATTCCTTTTATGGCGTATTTCCAGCTTTCAATTATTTCTTTTTCATCTAGGGCCACACTTTGTCCTTTTCCACTAGAACTCATCACTGGCTTAACCACTACTGGATAATTTATTTTTTTTGCCTCTTCTACTAACTGCTCTTGTGTTTCGGCATATGCAAATTTTGCAGTTCTCAGACCCAGCTCTACTGCACGATCACGAATTCTATCTCTATTCATGGTAAGGTTGGTTGCTCTTGCAGTTGGAACTACTCTATATCCTTCTTTTTCTTTATCTATCAAAACCTCTGTTCGGATTGCCTCTACTTCTGGAACAATTAAATCTGGTTTTACTGAATCGATTGTTTCAGATAATTTTTTTGCATCGAGCATATCAAATACTCTATAATCATCTGCTACTTGCATTGCTGGAGCATTAGCATAGCTGTCACAAGCAATTACTGAGCAGCCTAAACGTTTGGCGCTAATAACAAACTCTTTGCCCAGCTCCCCAGATCCTAAAAGTAAAATTTTTTTCATGATTTAATATTTTGGTAAATTGATTAGCAAAACTTCACAATCCTCTTTTGCGGTGATGGAGATTTCTTGCAAATTCACAATTTCTGCACCGTCTCCCTTGTTAAGCTCTGTATCATTAAGACAAAGCTTGCCGTAAGAACACAAGACATATGCCTGCTGCTTAATATTTTGTTTTATAATAGTTCCTTTATTCATTCTTCCAGCAAAAATAGTTGCGTCCTGGTAGATCTTTAAACTATCTGAATCTGGGTCATTAAACCCTGTCACTAAAGCTTTCAATTGGTCGGTCACTGGTTCTTTGGGAAATTCTTTGGCATCCCATCTTGGTTTCACATTTTTTTTATTTGGCAACATCCATATTTGATAAAGATTAGTTTCTTCGTCTTCTAAATTAAACTCTGAATGTACAACTCCGGTTCCGGCAGACATAACCTGAACATCTCCTGCTTTAGTTTTTCCTTCGTTGCCCATGTCATCTTTGTGGGTAATCGCGCCCTTTCGAACATAGGTAATAATTTCCATATTATCATGTGGATGAGGATCAAATCCTCTGTGCGGAGCAACTATATCGTCATTAATCACTCGCATAGGACCAAAATGCATTCGGTTAGGATTGTGATAACTTGCGAAACTAAAATGATGTTTGGCTTTTAACCAACCATGATCTGCTCCTCCCAAGTCTTTATAAGGAATAACTTTAATCATAGCGAATGAGATGGTAAATTTTTAAGCTAGAGATTTTTCTCTTAGAGTACCAGTAGCTTCTTTTGTTTTTACAGAAACTTCAGATGTAGATTGAACAGCCTTTAAAGCTTTCACAGAGCTGATGTACAATACGCTAACAAGCAAAGTCGCAATTGCATAAGCGCCCCAAACAAATAATGCGTATCCACCCATATTTAAAAATTCAATCATGATCACTTATAACTATTTTCTGGTATCCTTTGCAACATAAAAAGTAACAATTACTGCTATCAAAAACGGCTATTTATCTAGCAATTGTCACTTTATAAATATCCACAGATAACTCTGAAGATCCTTTGTGAGCTGCATAGACTTCTATAATTTTAAATGCGAATACTTTTTTCCAACCATTAATTTAAAAATTAATTTTTCTTATGGAATCCGATTTATTATTTTTTGCCTGCGTAATAGCGTCCATTATGCTCTATGGTGTCGCTAAGTCAGGGCTAGGTGGCTCTATGTCACTAATCTCCATTCCATTGATGACTGTGGTTATGCCCCTAAGTCAAGCGTTGGCGATTATATTACCAATTCTAATTCTTTCTGACATAGTTGCTGTTTATAAATTTAGAAAACAATTTGATCCTGAAACCGTTAAACTTTTAGTGCTAGGGGGATTTGTTGGTGTGGTCATAGGATCTTTAACCTATACTTATTTTTCTGAAGAATTACTAAAAGCTCTAATTGGAGTAATGGGATTTTTGTTCACGGCTCATTATTTTATATTTAAAACAAAAAAAATTATTCCTCTCCAAAAATCATTTATAAAAGGGTGAATATCTTCTGTGCTTGCGGGTTTTTCTAGTTTTTGCGCACACGCTGGTGGAACACCGACAAGTATTTATTTACTTCCTTTAAGACTTAAAAAAGAAATCTATGTAGGCACTAGGGTTATATTTTTTATGTTCTTAAATTTAATCAAACTTCCATTTTATGTAAGCCTGTCATTATTGGACCTTGAAAGCCTAAAACAATCAGCAATATTTTTTCCCGCTTCTTTATTGGGAATATTTGTTGGATATCAAATTTTAAAAAAAGTAGAAGAAAAATTATTTTATAATGTGATTTATACTTTAATATTAATCTCTAGCAGTAAACTAATTTTTGATTTTCTATCTAAATTGTAAGAGCTCGGTAAATCATCACTACCGCACCTAACACTATACAAATTTCAATAATTAAAGTGTGTAGCTTAACTCCTAGCTTATCTACTATTTTTTTTGCAATATAAGAGCCTAAGATTGCAACCGCTCCAATTGAGGCTCCTATAGTAAGAGCATCATTGTTTAATAGACCTAAATTTCTAAATGAAACTAAACGAATAATTACGTTTATTAAGGTTATAAAAGAGTCTGTCCCAACAATATTGGCTCCCACCATTCCATTTGCAGATAACGCTGTCAACAAAACAGCTCCTGGGCCTAAAATAACACCGCTGATGGTGCCATAAAAAACGGCCATAATTCCAAGACCGAACCAGCCTATTTTTAAGTTAATTTTTTTAAAAATTCTTCGAACCACAACGACAAAAGCTAATCCAAAACCAAGGCAGAAGTACAAAATTTTATCAGAAACTCCTGCGTAAAAGTTGGTGCCTAAAATTATAAAAGGCGTTCCTAAGAAAGCAAAATACAAACCTTTTTTCCAAAAAATATGATCTCGGTAATAATACATTCTTGATAAATTTGAACAGAAAACAAAAACAGACATGAGAGGAACTAATAATTTAATTGGAATGAAGGGTGAGACAAGAATTCCCAAGGTTAAACCACCACCATAACCTGAAATGCCTGAAACAATAGAGGCAAATAAAGCCACTAACAAAAGAATACCTATTTGAAGATAGCTTAAACTGGAAGTGAAAGCATAAAGATCAAAAGCTTCCATGTGCTTTAAAATAAATTAATTTTTGAAAAATCTTTATTGGTAAAAATAGTATCGGTAAATTCCTCTACTTGTTTAGCCTGATGGTCATCAAGTTTTGCATATTTTAGATTCTTTTTGAATTTATTATCAAAGTCTTCTTTAGTTAACGGCTGTTTTTTTCCACCTCTAAAACAAGGTTGATTTGCCTCTATTGTTGTGCCGTCTGTAGTTTCTAAAATTAAAGTACCTGTATAATTTTTTGGGTATTCGTCCTTAGGATCAATTTCATATTCAATTAAATTTGCTATCTTTAAAATATTTTCATCAACAATATTTGCTTCATTAAACTCTTCCAGACCAGCCCCACCTTTTACCAGGGTTACTGCCACACAATAAGGTACGGAAAATTTAGCTGAGTAAGGAGTGGAAGGTTTGTTTTTTTCACTTCTCGGTTCCCACAAGCGGTGAACCGTTCCCTCTCCTACTTTTGCTTTGATAGATTTAATTTTAGATAGATCGCTTACTTGCTCTCTTAATTTCATAGCACAATCAACAAATGGTTGTGCCATCGTTCCGCAAGCATAAGGTTTAAATGCTAAATTTTTAGATTCCCATCTTGTTCCCAAGTCTTTAGTCAAATGAGAAAAATCTTTTTCTATTTCTTTAATGGTAAAAGATTTAAAAAATCCATGAGTTCCCTCGAATACTGTTCTCGGTCCTAAAAAATCTGATCTGCCTAATAAAGCTGCATGAATTCCTGAACTTGCAGCCCAGCCTGGATGCATTCTCTTCGTCCAAGTTCCTTCAGCTAAATATTCAATAATTCCTGAAGCCATACTTCCAGCAACACCGAGGGCTGAAGATAATTGTTTGGGATTTAGTCCAAGAACTGCTCCCAAACCAGCAGCAGCTCCAAATACACTGCAAATTGCTGTTGGATGAAATCCTTGTTTATGCATAGCAGTTGGGGCCACCAAGGCCATCCTGCATATCAATTCTGCACCGATTGTAATTCCTCTTAAAATTTGATCCCCATTTAATTTAAAAAATTGTCCTGCAGATAAAAAAACAGAGACCATGGTAGCACCAACGTGCATGGGGTTTCCCTCAAAAGTGTCATCAAAATCTTCTCCGTGTGCAGCAGTTCCGCAAATAATAGATGAAGAAAAAACATCGAATGTATTTTTGTGCCCCAAAGCAATAGTGTTACCGGTATTGCTATAAGTTTTGATTAAACTTTGAATATAATCTTCATTTCTGGCCGCAATAATAACTCCTGAAATATCTTTAACCAAATAAGTCAAAACCTTCTGAACGTCTGCTGGTATGTCGCTTGTCTTTAAATTTGTAGCCCAGTGTGAAAAATCTTCTGCGTAAATGGTCATGGAGTATATGCTCCTCCGTTAACATGCAAAACTTGTCCATTAATATAGCTAGCTTCTTCCTTGCACAAATTGGCAATAACTTCAGCAACATCGTCTGGATTTCCATACCTGCCCGATGTTAAATTTGGCGTTTGCGGATGCTTTAACCAATGACCGCGCAACTCTTTTTTATCTGTATCAAAATCTTCTATAAACCCAGGAACAACACAGTTGCAGGTGATACCCCTTTCAACAAATTCCATACTAATAGCTTTGGTTAAACCTACTAGTGCTGCTTTTGAGGTTACCACATGAGCTCTTTCCCTTGCCCCGATATGTGCTGACATACCTCCAATATTTATTATTCGCCCCCAAGATTTTTTAGTCATAGAACCAATCAAAGCTTGGGAACATAAAAAAGCAGCATCAACATTAATGCTCATTATTTTTTTCCAATCTTCATATTTAATTTTTTCAAATACCTCATGAATTCTCATTCCCGCATTGTTAATCAAAACCAAAGCATCACCCATTGCATTAGCTTTGTCTTTAATTGCTTGAATGGTTTTTAAATCGGATAAATCACCAGTCAACAATTCACATTTTTGGGATAGTTGATTTACTAGTTCTGAAGTTTTTTTAGCCTCATCAAGACTTTTTCCGCCCGTATGAATTAAAATATCATAACCTTGCTTGGCTAGTTTTAAAGCAGTTGCTCTGCCTATCATTCTAGCTCCACCAGTTATAACGGCTACCTTATTTTTATCCTGACTGCTCAATGTATTGTTATTTTTTTGATGTAAAGGCTTTCCTAATATTGGACCAAAAAGGACTCGATAGACTTATTACTGTAAGACCCATAAATATTAAAAATACACCGCTTTCAAAGAATTGAAAGAAACTAGAGTCATGAATAACCATGCCTTGTGTAAAAGTTTCTTCCACCATTGGTCCAAGGATCAAACCCATTACCAACGGAGCTGGTGAAAATCCATTTCTCATCATAAAGAATCCAATAATTCCTGACAAAAGCATAACCCAAACATCAAACATGGATGAGCTAAACGAATAAGAACCGATTAATGAAAATACAAAAACCGAAGGCCATAAGAATTTTTTTGGAATAAAAGTCACGTAAGAAAAAACCTTTGCTCCCACCAAACCAATTCCTAAAAAACCAAAGTTTGCAATTAGCATTGCACCAAATATCGCATAAACCAAATGAGGCGTTTCTGTTATCAAGTAAGGACCTGGCTTAAAACCATGCATCACCAGTGCTGCCAAAATTAACGCAGTTGTTCCGCTTCCAGGAATACCCAAAGCAAGAGTAGGAACCATAGCTCCACCTGCTGCTGCATTGTTTGCTGATTCGGGAGCAACAATTCCTTCTGCACATCCTGTTCCAAAAAGTTCTGGTTTATCAGACCATCTTTTAGCTTCATTGTACCCCATCATAGCTGCAACTGTTGAACCTTCTGCTGGCAATACTCCAATAAATGTTCCGAGTCCTGAAGATCTCAAAATACACCATTTTAATTGCTTTAACTCTTTCCAGCTTGGTAGCTTTAAAGATTTTGCTGACATTCTTTGCATAACAGCATCCAAAGTTTGTGATTGAGTTAACAACTCTGACATTGCAAACAAACCAATTAGAACTGGAACAAAGTGAATGCCCTCCGTCAGCTCTTCAACTCCAAAATCAAATCGTTCGACACCTGTTGCTAAATGAACACCGATTGTAGCAATCAAAACTCCTACACATCCTGCTATTAAATTTCTTATGGAAGATTTTCCGCTCATGGACGCTAACATGGATAGTGCAAAAAGAGCCAATCCAAAATACTCAACCGGCCCAAATGACAATGCAACGCTAGCTAAAAGAGGAGTTGCAAATATAAAAACTATTAAACTAAAAATTCCACCAATAACACTTGCTATTGTTGCTAATCCAAGCGCTTTTCCTGGCTGTCCTTTTTTCGCCATTGGATAACCATCAAAAGCTGTAGCCACTGCTGGTGGTGCTCCTGGAGCATTAATTAAAATGGCAGTAATTGAGCCACCAAAAGTTCCTGCGCAATATAAAGCTGCCATCATAGAAATGGCTGCAACAGGGTCTAGTCCGATTGTGAAAGGAAGTAATAAGGCTATAGCCATAGGCGAGCTTAAGCCTGGCAACGCTCCTACGATTACCCCAATAATCACTCCTCCAAAAATCAAAAGTATATTTTGAAAGTGAAATAAAAGTGTAAAGCCTTGAATAATTGCATCCATATTTTTTTATCCTATTCTATTATTGAAAAATTTTTAATAAGCCTGGTTCAAAATAAAGGCTTAGTACTTTGTTAAACAGTAAGTAAACTGCCAAAGGAAATAGTAGTGAATAAATCGCCACTGCTATGTATCTTTTTTCTCCCCAAACAATAGGAAAAACAAGGCAGGTAGTAATCATTGTTAGTATTGTTCCTAAAAAGCTTGAGCAAAGAACAATGATAATTAATGTTGCTAAAGTCATCCAGGTAATTGGTTGTATCTTTTTACTTCTATCGTCATCTATTTTTTTAATTTTTGCAGCAGCAAACTTAAATTCGAAAGGAATAATTGAAGATAAAAAAATCAAAAGCACTACTAGAATTTTTGGAAATACGTCTGCATTGATAGTATCACCCAAAACCATTCCTGGAGGTGGAAACTTGGTCGCTTCATAAAAAAAGAAAGACCCAACAGCTATTAACAACAAAGATATTTGAAGATCTTTCTTGTGAAATAAACTTGCGCCCGTAAATTCGGGCGCAAGTTTTGACTTATTATTTTTTCTTTTTAAAGCCATAGATAGATACTATTTAAGCAATCCAAGCTCTGAAAGTGCAGTTTTTGCATCGTTAAAGTTTTCTTTCAATTGTTTATCCCAAACTGCCATTGGTGCTGGACTAGTTTTGGCATCTAAAGAAGAACCTTTTAAGTAAGATGCAAAGATATCATGCTGCATAGCTTTATATAGTTTTGCAGAAAGTTCTTTTTTAATAGCGTCTGGCGTAGAAGCTAATACCGCATATCCTCGAGTAGTAGATACTTTAACTTTGTATCCAAGCTCATAAGATGATGGAACATCTTTGTAATCATCTATACGTTTTTCAGCTAGTAGCACAACTGCTTTTACTTTGTTGTCTGAAATCAATCCTGCAGCTTCTGAAGGATTAAGCAAAGCGATATCGATTTTTCCTGAAGCTAAAGCTTGTAAGCTTTGAGCGCCTGAACCAAAAGATACTGGCTTAAATTGAGTTCCAGTTGCTTTTGCAAATTGATACATACCAATGTGCTCTGTACCACCAATTGATGCAATACCAACTGTAACAGCTTTTTTCTTAGATTCGCTAATCAATTTTTTAACCGTATCAATTTTTTTATTTTCAGAATTGATAACGATAAAAGTTGGCTCTTCCATTGCACGAACGATTCCAGTGATGTCTGAAATTTTCATGTTAGATTTGCCTCTAGCCATTGTGTACAAATGAGACTCCGTTAGAGCCATGATTGTGCAACCATCAGCCGGTTGTGTAAGAAGATAATTTTGAGCTTTAGACCCAGAACCACCTCTTTTGCCAACTACTTGAATGTCTTGGTTGAATTCTTTTCTTGCTCGAATAGACATCATTCTAGCTGTTTGGTCTGTTCCTCCACCGTAAGAAGCGTGAATAACTACTTGCATAGGATTACATTTTGCTGCGAAGCTTTCTTTTTTCTTTTCGTGTGATGCAGCATTTGCGCTACCCACAAAAGAAGTCAAAAGCAAAGATGCAACAGATAAAAAACCTAAAAGTTTTTTAAAGTTTAAATTTAACATTGGTCCCCCTGTTATTTGTTAGTTTATGAATTAAAACTATCACAATGAAACTTTATATCAATATACAAAACGTCATTTCGCATTGTGAAATCTTGTTTTAAACGATGGGCTAACTGAGCAAATAGGCTGTGTATTTGCTAATAATTAATTTAAGTACTTAAGCACAATAGCAAATTATAAAATAAAATTTTATGCATACATTAAAAATTATTATTCCTAAGCCTGGAGATCGAGTCGTAAAAGAAAAACAGTTGGCTTGGCAGTTGGCTTTGATGGCATCTCAAGAATGGAATTCGAATCAATCGATTAATGAAATGGTTGGCAATCGGCTCATTGATAATGCGGGTGTTGCGATCGCGGCAATTAATAGAGATCCTGTTTGTGTTGCAAGAGCACAAGCAATGTTTCATAAAAATAAAAATGGCGCACCTATTTTTGGATTAAGTAACGAAGAAAAATATAATTGCGAATGGGCTGCTTGGGCTAATGCCGTGGCAGTACGAGAATTGGATTTTCACGATAATATTATGGCTAAAGAGACATGTCATCCTGGTGATTGCATTCCAACTATTTTAGCAGTTGCCCAGCAAAAAAATCTAACCGGGATAGATCTCATAAAAGGCATTGCAACAAGTTATGAAACACAACTTAGATTGTCTATGTCTATCGCATTGAATCCAAATAAAATTGATCATGTCGGTCACTTAGGTCCTGCTATTACCAGTGGGATTGGCGCTATGTTAAATCTTGATACTGAGATTGTTTATCAAGCCATTCAGTATAGTGCTCACACTTCCATTTTCACAAGGCAAGGAAGAAAAGGTGATCTTTCAAGTTGGAAAGCTTTTGCACCGGGGCTAGTTGGTAGAAATGCTATTGATGCAATTGATAGAGCGGTGCGTGGAGAAAAAGGTCCGAGCCCTGTATGGGAAGGAGATTATGGAATTATTCCAATCCTACTGCATAAAGAAAATGAAAATATTGAAATAAGTCTTCCAGGAGCAAATGCTCCGAGGGATGGAATACTTTCTACCTTCACCAAAGAACATTCTGCTGGTTATCATGGAAATTCTATTATTGACTTGGCTTTTCTTATGAGAAAAAAAATTAAAGATTTAAAAGAAATTAAAAAAGTAAATATTTATTCTAAAAAATATACTCACATAGTTATGGGATCGGGAAGTAACGATCCTGAAAAATATAGTCCGGAAGCTTCCAGAGAAACTCTTGATCATTCAGCTATGTATATTTTTGCTGTGGCTTTGGAGGATGGCTTTTGGCATCACGAAACTAGCTATAGCAATGAAAGAAAGACCAGGGCAGAAACGTTAAGATTATGGAGAAAAATTGAAACTTTTGAAGATCCTGAGTTTAATAAAAAATATTACGATGAAAAAGATCCTTTAAAGAAAGTTCAGGGTGCAAAAGTTGAAATTACTCTTAATGATGGTTCGATAATCGTTGAAACACTAGACTTTGCCAATGCCCATCCAGGCGGAACAACTCCTTTTCGCAGAAATGAATACATTAATAAAATGAAGCCTCTTATTAATGGCTTTGTTTCGCAGGGGGAAGAATTGCGATTTGTGGAATTGATTAATAACCTTGAGAATCTAAATTCAGATGAAATTAAAACATTAAATCTTGTATGTGACGAGGGCACTGTTGATTTGAACAAGAACAAAATAAATGGGATATTTAATTAATGAATATTCAACAAGAACTTACTAAATATTTATCTTCGGCAATTACTATGGAGCTACCTGAGGTAACTCAAAAGAATACTCGTTTTCATCTACTGGATACACTTGTGGCAATTCTTACTGGAAGATTGCTACCTCCTGGAAAAAAAGCTTACGAGTTTGCAAAGTCTCAAGGAGGAAATGCAGAATCTACTTTAATTGGTAATGATACAAAAGTTAGTGCGATACATGCTGGTTTGGCAAATGGAATGGCGGCACATGCCGACGAAACTGATGACACTCACACTAATGGAAGATTTCATCCTGGGTGTGCGATCGTACCTGCAGCATTAGCGATTGCTGAAAAAGAAAATAGTTCTTGCTCCGAACTATTAAGAGCCATTGCGCTTGGTTATGATGTTGGCGTTAGAATTAATATGAGCATGGGGTATAAAAATCCCAAAACAACAATTTTTGCTACACATAGCATTGGTACAATTTTTGGAGCAGCGGCGGCAGCTGGAGCGTTACTAAAACTAAATCATGAACAATGTAATTATTTATTGTCTTATACAATTCAACAAACATCCGGTTTAGCGTGCTGGAATAGAGATGAGGAGCATATTGAAAAGGCTTTTGTGTTCTCGGGAATGACTACGAGGAATGGAATATATTCTGCTTTATTAGCAAAAGAAAATTTCACTTCCGTTACAGATCCTCTTTTAGGAGAGCGTGGTTTATTAGAAGCATTTGCTCACAATCCTAAACCAGAAATAATCATAAAGGATCTGGGGAAAATTTTTGAAATTGATAACACTTCTATAAAAAAATGGTGCGTAGGATCTCCTATTCAGGCAATACTAGATGCTATCGAAGCTATTTTGCAAAAAAAGCAATTTAATCATAAAGAAATTAAAGAAATTAAAATTGATATTCCCTCCGATAGATTTCATATTGTTAGCGACAGAAGTATTCCAAATATTTGTGCTCAACATCTAGCTGCTCTTTACCTGGTTAAAAAAACAATTGGATATAATGAGGTGCATGATGAAAAATTATTTCATGATCCAGAAGTATTAGAGGTAAGAAAAAAAATAATAGCCGTACCTAGCGATGAACTTGCGGTTGCAAGGCCAGAAAGACAAGCAAAAGTAAAGATTACCTTTAATGATAATTCGGAAATTTCTCATCACGCAAAAGCAGTAAGAGGAACTCCTGACAATCCTATGAATATTGAAGAAGTATCAAATAAAGCTAGGGAACTTCTTAAATCTTATAATAACGATCAAGTGGAAAAATTAATTAATTTGGTTTTAAAGGAAGATTTTACTATTAACGAATTGGTAAAAAATTTAGACTTTAAGATCTAATTTTTTAAACTAAAACTTTTCCAATCATCAAAGGTCTGAAGGTTCTATACATAACTGCTGATACAGCTTCTGCTTTTCCCTCTTTTTGCTCAATCACAGATCCGGCCACAATAATTCCTGATGGATTTCCCACTCTTAACTCTAAATTATTTGCACCTTTTCTTTTAACCTGGAATGGCAAAGTACCTTCGATTGCTGCTGCTACTCCAATATTTACACATGCCGTTCCCATAATTGCCTTGTGAGTTTTTCCCATTGAAAACATTCTTGTACAAATATCATGACTGTCAGCTGTTACTTGAGATTTATCTAAGCTCTTATAATCTTTTGGACTAGAGACAATTCCAATTCTTGGAGTGTTCATTGGAGCTTCATTTTCTGATTTACTTAATCCAATCATGAATGCGCATTTTCTTCTAACTTTTTGTATGATGTCCATCTGTTTAGTCTTCGCATCCAATTCATCTGGAGATTCTGCGCAGCTTAAACCCAAATCTTCTGCCAAGATATAAACTAGGGGAGTTGCCGCATCTACAATGCTAACTTTGATCTTACCGTGACCTTCGATATCAATTTCATCTACAACATTTCCCGTAGGTAATAACTTTCCAGTTCCAGATCCACCCGGTGCTAAATAATCTAATCGTACTTTAGCAGCAGTTCCAGCAACTCCAGCAATAGAATAATCTCCATCCACTGCAGCTATTCCATCTTTGACTTCAAAAGTAGAATGAATAATTTTATCTGTATTCACTTGATAAATTCTTACTTTATTTTCACCCTCTTTAGCTTTAACAATTCTTGTATTCACTGCGTAGGGACCAACTGCGCCAGATAAATTTCCGCAATTATTATTCCATTCTGCAACAGGTTCCTCTACGGCCAATTGTATAAAATTATAATCAACATCTGCATCTTCTCTTTTGGACGGACTGATAATTACACATTTGGAAACAGAAGAAACTCCTCCACCCATTCCATTCAATTGTCTTCCATTAGGATCTGGACTTCCAATTACTTTTAAAAATATTTTGCTTAATTCTTCTTGATTATCCGTAGGCAAATCTTTTGCCTGAAAAAAAACACCCTTACTAGTTCCGCCCCTATAATAAGCTGCTGTAATCCAATTTTGCTTCATATAAGAAAATTAACTTAGTTTACGCTTCTTTCCAAGCAGTTTGTAAAATTCCACCATTTTTCCAAAAAATTACTTCGTCTGGATTATCTAATCTTGCTTTTAATTTTACTTTTACCACATCACCACTTTCTTTTTGGATTAACAAATCGACTTCTTTGTAGTCGATTGTAATTTTATCTAAACCTTTTATGGTAAAAAGATCGGTGGCAACAATACCAAGTTCAACAATTCCATTGCCAGGCAAAAATTCCAATGGTAGCAATCCCATTCCAACTAAATTAGATCTATGAATTCTTTCAAAACCTTTTGCAATAATCGCTCTAACTCCAAGTAATAAAGGTCCTTTTGCAGCAACATCTCTGGAAGAACCACATCCATAATTTTCACCAGCAATAACAACCAATTCTGTTTTTGTTTTTTGGTACTCAGTGGCTGCCTCAAATATTCTCATCACTTTGTTCTCTGGGTATTTAATGGTAAAACTGCCTTCTAATTCTGGAGTCATTAAATTTCTAAGACGTAAACTTGCAAATGCCGATCGTTTAACAATTTCGTGATTAGCTCGTCTTGTTAAGAAATTATTAAAATCTTCTGGTTTGATATTTTGTGACAACAGATAATCCCACGCTGCTGTAGTTTTGGTAATATCGCTGGAGGGTGAAATGTGATCGGTAGTAACAGAATCTCCCAGAAGAACTAGAGGTCTTGCCAAATGAATATCTTCTATTGCTTCTGTATGTTGCGATATATTCTCTAAGTAAGGAGGTTTTTTTATATAAGTGCTTTTATCTGACCATTCGTAATTGTCAGATTCTGATACTGCAAGATTTTCCCAGAGTTCACCTCCGTCATTTACTTCCTTGTATTTGGCTACAAATGTTTCTGGCTTATAAAAACTATCAACAATTGTATTGATCTCATGATTTTCAGGCCAAACATCTTTTAAATAAACTAATTTACCGTCTTTATCCGTCCCTAATGAATCTTTTGTTAAATTTTTTGTAGCGGATCCAATTAACGAAAATAAAACAATTAAAGCAGGTGATGCCAAATAAGAAGCTCTAATATTTGGATGAATTCTTCCTTGAAAATTTCTATTGCCTGACAATACAGCTGTTGAAAAAATTTTATTATTTTCAATAGTGTCCGCTATATCCTTGTGTAACGGTCCTGAACTACCATTGCAGGTAGTGCAGCCAAACCCAACAACATTAAATCCTAATTCGTCTAAGTACTTCTGAAGCCCACTTTGCTTTAAAATTTCAGCTGTAACTTTGCTTCCAGGTGCAAATGATGTTTTGACCTTTGGATTTCTTTTAAATCCAAATTCTACTAATTTTTTTGCAACCATGCCGGCTGCAATAACATTTCGTGGGTTGGCAGTATTAGTGCAGCTAGTAATTGCTGCTATTAAAATATCTCCATCTTGAATACTAAAATTAAGATTGGGTACTGGAAACTGATCTTTTCTTAAATCTTTTTTATAAAGCATTTGCGAATGTGAATTTATGCTAGATGAAAATTCATCTAACTTAATTTTATCTTCTGGATTTTTGGGCCCTGAAACACAAGGAACAATTGAAGACAAATCTAAATCTAGAGATCTAGAATAATCAGGTAAATCACTTGGGTTTCTCCATAAGCATTGTTTCATAGAATACTCTTTTATAATTTGAATTTGCTCTGGGATTCGACCTGTCATTTTTAAATAATCCAAAGTTGAATTATCCACTGGAAACAAAACAGCAGTAGCACCGTACTCTGGGGCCATATTAGAAATAGTAGCTCTATCACCGACGCTTAATGTTTCTACGCCCTCGCCAAAAAATTCAATAAAACAACCGACAACCTTACTCTTTCTTAATAACTCAGTAATAGTCAAAACCAAGTCTGTAGAAGTAATTCCTTCTTGTAGTTTATTAGTTAAATGAACTCCTACAACTTCGGGAAGGGTTATCGGCAAGAGTTTTCCAATCATAGAAATCTCAGCTTCAACGCCTCCCACGCCCCAGCCTAAGACTCCAATTGCGTTCATCATAGGCGTATGACTATCCGTTCCTATGCAGGTGTCTGGATGCAAAACTAAATCGCTATTAACTTCCTCTGTCCAAACTACTTTTGATAAATATTCTATGTTTACCTGATGGCAAATTCCAACTCCCGGAGGAATTACTCTAACATTTTTAAGATTTTTAGAACACCAACGCAAAAAGGAGAATCTTTCTGAATTTCTGTCATATTCTTTTTTTAAATTTTCTATTCTGGAAGTTTCAGAACCAAAAAAATCAACTTGCAAAGAATGATCTATGACTACATCAATTGGAATTTTTGGTTGTATATTGTTGGGGTCAATTCCTTTTTTTTGCAAAGCTTCTCTATAGGCAAGAAAATCAACAAGCATCACCTTTCCTAGAATATCATGGCTTAAAATTCGGTTGGGCATAAAATTGATTGGTGACCCGATACGAAAATTTAAAATATTGCTTATTTGCTCTTCTGCTGAAGGATTAAGATTGCCAATTTTTTGTCTGACAAGGTTTTCCAATAACACTCTATAAGAAAAAGGAAGTTTTTGAATATTTGGATAAGTAGCTATATCAGCGTATTTAAAAGATTTTCCACCTATCTCTAAGGTACTAAAAGAATTCGACATGTAAAAAAAATAGCTTCTATTGATAGAAACTACAACATGTTTCTGAGAACGTACTGAAGAATACCATCATTTTTGTAGTACTCGATTTCGTTATCAGTATCTATTCTGCAAAGAGTTTCTATAATTTTGATTGTGCCATCTGCGTATTTGATTTCAACTTTAACCATTTCTTTTGGTTGCACACCTTTTTCAATGTCCAAAACTGTAACTAGCTCTGAACCTTTTAAATTCAAACTTTTTCTGTCCATTCCATCTTTAAATTGAAGAGGTAAAATTCCCATTCCAACTAAATTAGATCTGTGAATTCTTTCAAAGCTTTCAACGATAACAACTTTTGCACCTAATAATTTTGTACCTTTAGCTGCCCAGTCTCTTGATGAACCACTTCCATAAAGTTTTCCACCAAAAATAACTAAAGGTGTTCCTCTTTTTTGATATTCCGCAACTGCATCAAATATTGTCGATTCTTTTCCTTCTGGATAAATTTTTGTAAATCCACCCTCTTTGCCTTCTAGCATTTCATTTTTAACTCTAATGTTAGCAAAGGTTCCTCTCATCATTACTTCGTGATTTCCTCTTCTTGCTCCGTAAGAATTGTAATCTTTAGGTAAAATTTGATATTTCATAAAGTACTCACCTGTTGGACTTTCTTTTTGAATAGATCCTGCTGGGGAAATGTGATCGGTTGTAATCATGTCTCCTAAAATTAATAAAGGTCTTGCATCTTTAATGGCCCTAAAACCTTCTGGTTCGTCAGACATGTTGTCGAAGAACGGTGGTTTTTTTACGTATGAAGAACCTTCATCCCAAGCATATATGCTAGTTGGTTCAGTTTTGATTGCTTGCCACTCTTTCGGTCCTTCGGACACATTAGAATATCTATTAATAAACATTTCTGCATTCAAAGAAGCGTCCAAAGTATCTTGAATTTCTTTATTGCTTGGCCAAATATCTTTTAAGTAAACTTCTTTACCATCTTTGTTTTTTCCTAAAGAGTCTTTGTAAAGATCGATATTCATATTTCCTGCAATTGCATAAGCAACCACTAATGGGGGTGAAGCTAAATAGTTTGCTTTCACATGAGGATTAATTCTACCTTCAAAATTTCTATTTCCCGAAAGTACAGAAACCACATACAAATCATTTTCTTGAATTGCATCAGCAATATTGTCTGCTAACGGTCCAGAGTTACCAATACAAGTAGTGCAACCATATCCAGACAAAAAGAATCCTAGTTGGTCTAAATATTTGCTCAAATCTGCTTTGTTTAAATAATCTGTCACGACCTGAGATCCTGGAGCTAAAGAAGTTTTAACCCATGGCTTAGATTGCAATCCTAGCTCACATGCTTTTTTAGCAAGTAAACCAGCCGCAATTAAAACGTTGGGATTGGATGTGTTCGTGCAAGAAGTAATAGATGCAATAACAATATCTCCATCTTGTAATGGATGATTTGCACCTTTAACTTCTGTTGTTTTAGATTGATCTCTTTTAGTTGCGTCTTTAAAAACTTTTGCAAAGTTCGATGCGGACTCTGTTAGCAACACTTTGTCTTGTGGTCTTTTTGGACCAGAAATAGTCGGAACTACTGTAGATACGTCTAAAGAAAGAGTATCTGTAAAAACAATATCATCACTAGCCCATAGTCCTTGCTCTTTTGCATAAGCCTCGACCAAATCAGTTGTCTCTTTATCTCTTCCAGAAAATTTTAAGTATTTAATAGTTTCGTCATCAATTGGGAAGAATCCACAAGTCGCTCCATACTCTGGAGCCATGTTTGCAATGGCAGCTCTATCAGCCAATGTAAGATTTTTTAATCCTGAACCGTAAAATTCTACAAATTTTTCAACCACTCCTTTTTCTCTTAACATTTTAACAATTGTTAAAACTAGATCGGTAGCTGTAATTCCTTCTGCCATTTTTCCAGTAACTTCAAAACCAACAACTTCTGGTATTAACATAGAGATAGGCTGACCTAACATTCCTGCCTCAGCTTCAATGCCTCCAACACCCCATCCTAAAACTGACAGTCCATTTACCATAGTTGTATGACTGTCCGCTCCCACTAAAGTATCTGGGTACGCATACATAGTTCCGTTTACTTCTGAGCTCCAAACAACTTTAGATAAATATTCTAAGTTAACTTGATGACAAATTCCTGTTCCAGGGGGGATAATTCTAAAATTGTTAAATGCTTGCTGACCCCATTTTAAAAAAGAATATCTTTCTCCATTACGTTCGAATTCTCTACTTACGTTTTGAGCCAAAGCGTTCTTTCCCGAATTGTCAATTTGTACTGAATGGTCAATAACCAGATCGACTTGAGACAAGGGGTTGATTGATTTTGGATCTTTATTTTTTTTCTGAACTGCTTCTCTCATTGCAGCCAAATCTGCTACGGCAGGTATTCCTGTATAATCTTGCAACAAAACTCTTGCTGGTCGGTAAGCAATTTCTGTTTCTGAGGTTTTGCTCTTCAGCCAAGACTGAATGGCTTTAATCTGTTTGGTGTCTACAGTTTTGTCATCCTCATATCTAAGAAGGTTTTCTAACAAAACTTTTAATGATTTGGGAAGTTTGGAAATTCCCTCTAAACCATTTTTTTCTGCTTTTTGTAAATTGTAAAACTGGTATTTTTTACCTTGAACATCTAAGGTGTCTAGAGATTTGTATGTATCTTTACTTTTCATGAGACAGCTTGATAGTATTAAAGAAAAAGATTTGCAATAACAAAAAGTACCTTAATGTGCGAATCTCTTCATTCCTCCATCAACATGAAGGAGCTCCCCTGTGATATATCTTGCTACGGGTGAGCTTAAAAAAACGGCTAAACAAGCCAAATCCTCTGGTTCTCCGAAGTAACCAACGGGTATATTTTCTTTAATAAATTTTTTTCTCTCTTTAGGATCTGGATGTCTTCTTTTTAAAATTTGCTCTGTATTCAATCGACCTGGAGATATTGAGTTAATAGTTATGCCATTAGCCGCAACAACTCTTGAAAGTCCTTTTGCCCAAGCATGCACGGCTGACTTTGCCGCGTTGGCCACATTAACCTCTCTAGGTTCAACAGAGCCAGTAATATTAATGACACGACCCCACTTATTTTTTTTCATTATAGGAATTATTTTTGTTGTAAGTTTTCTTAAAGCAGTAAAGTTTAAGTTCATCCCCTCTTCCCAAAAACTTTCTGGTGCATCCCAAGTAGTTGGTCTTGAACCACCTGCGGAATTAACCAAAACATCTATAGAGCCTAATTTTTTTAATGCAAAATCTATAATTTTAGTTTCCGCATTTTTAGAAGTTACATCTATAGATAAAATAAAAACTTTTGAGTTGTATTTTTTGCTTATTAGTTTTTGAACTTCTACTAGTGGTTTTTTTCTTCTAGCGACTAATACTAGATCGCATTGTTCTGCAGCCAAAAGGGTGGCGATTGCTCTACCTAGGCCTTGGCTGGCTCCTGTGACAATGCATTTTTTATTTTTTAAAAGCAGGTTCATTATTCAATTAAACTTCTTTGGACGTGAACTTCTCCAGACATAATTAATCTTGCATGACGAATAGTTCCTGCAATCAAGTCAACTATTTCATCATTTTCATATTTAATTTCCAATTTAACTTTGGATACTCCTGTTGGATGTTCTATTTCAAAACTTCCATTTGGGGAGTAGTCATTGTAAAATTCAGAACAAATTGTTCCTTTCGATTTTGCTGCTGCAGCTAAGGCAATGGATCCTGTAATCGCATAACCATTGTGACAACTCCACGGCATAAAATATCTCGATTTAATACTTCCCTTGTCTGCTTTGGACACTAGAGCAATTTTTGGAATAACAGATTTGGTAACATCGCCAAAGCCAACGCGTTTTCCCAATTCAATTCTTATTTTATTCATGTCATCAATTAATTTTTGATTTTGATTTAACTCTGTATGTGACTCGTTTCCTGTAATGCCAAAATCTTTAGCTCTAAAAAAAACTACTGGCATAGCCGCATCAACAAAGCTGCACTCGATACCATTAATCTTGTCAATTTTATTTCCTGTGGGAAATAACTTTTTTGTTTTAGAGCCAATCGAATCGATAAATCTAACTTCAACTGGAGATCCTTTGTTGGGAACTCCATCGATCTTCAACTCTCCTTCGTAAGAAACTTTTTTATTGGGTGTTCTAACAAGCTCTTCTATTTTCATTCCTGTATTAACGTCTCTAATTACAACTCTTGTTGTGCCTTCTTGAGCTTCCACCAATCCTCGTTCAATTGAAAAAGGACCCACTCCCACTAGCATATTTCCGCAAGATGGCTTGGTGTCTACGATTGGCTCATCAATTTTAACTTGAGCAAAATGATAGTCCACATCAATTCCCTCTTCATCTGACTTTGAAACAATAGCAACTTTGCTTTTTACCGGATTGGCTCCACCCAGACCGTCTATTTGATTTACATCAGGTGATCCCATGGCAGCCAACAAAATTTTGTCTCTTTTTTTTATATCGTCAGGTAAATCAGATTTTAAAAAATAAGGACCCCTGGATGACCCTCCGCGCATAAATAAACAGGGAATTTTAATTTGATCGCTCATTTTAATTAAAAGGCCATGGGAGTTTAACGAGGTATTGCAACAAGCCACTTGGAAAATCCAGAGTCATATAATGAGATAAAATTAACATAAAAGTAATTGCTGAAAATGTTAGTGTTAAAATTTTACTCCAACTTGAGTCAGTTTTCGTTTTTATTAAGCCAATAAAGAATATCACCAAACCAATAACAAATCCAAACAATGACACTAAAACAATTAGACCGACTATCCATGAAAAGGCCAAAAATAAATCTTTAGTGTCTTCAGAACTGTAATTTGAATTAATCGCTTTTGAAAGCCATTTTTTATTAAAAAATAAAGTATATGTCATAGTAACAAACATAATAACTGATACTCCCAATGGAAACACGCCTCCCAAAAAATTAAGCTGGTAAGAATCGTAAAGACTAACGATAAAATAAATAAAAATAGTTCCTAAAAAAAATGTCTGTAAATTAAATTTTAACAAATGAGAAATGCCAACTTGAACGGTTGCTGGCTTTTCTAGCTTAGTTCTCATTCCCATATAAACGGATAGCAAGGTAATTCCAAAAATAACCAGAACGCTAGTTCTTAATAAAAAACCCCATTCGTATATTTGTACGGCTTGATAAAGAAAAGTTTCTAAAGTATCTGACAACACAAAACCAATTAGCAATGCTGGTCGAGGCCAATTATAAGTTTTCATTAATGTGCAGAAAGCACCCAGTATTACTAAAGTATATAAATCAAAAATACTTCTAGTTACTTGAAATGCTGCAAAACAAATAATCATGATCATGAATGGAGCTAATATTCCGTAAGGAATTTTGGTAATTTTTGCTACCTTGCCCGCAATAGCAAAACAAATACCTGCACCTAGAACGTTTGCTATAGCAAGTGACCAAACCATAACGTAAGTAAATTGCAAATCTTCTTCAATTAATGCCGGACCTGGCTCTATGCCCAAAAGCGTTAGGCCGCCTAAAAATACTGCCATACTTCCACTGCCAGGAATTCCAAAAAGAATTGTTGGCACCAATCCTCCTCCTTCTTTTGCGTTGTTTGCAGACTCTGGGGCTATGACTCCCCTTATATCTCCTTTGCCAAATTTGCTTTTGTCTTTTGAGGTTTGAACGACGTGACCATAGGCAATCCAGTCCACAACACTTCCGCCCAGACCAGGCAAAATTCCTATCAACGTTCCTATTCCAGCGCATCTCAATACAATCCATTTTTCTCTAACAACGTCTTTAAGACCTTGCAACCAACCTCGTCCTAAAGGTTCGTCTTTAGTTGCAATGGTTGTGTTTTTTCTTAATAAATCACAAATTTCTGGAACTGCGAATGCTGCTAAACCAATAGTAACAACCTTTAATCCATCAAATAGATAATAACTTCCGAGAGTCATTCTCCACTCACCAGTTGCCGGAGAACTTCCTACAGTTCCCAAAAGAAGTCCTACGCCACAAGCCAAAAAACCTTTAACAAAACTATCTCCCGATAAAACACCCACCATACTGATTCCTAAAATACCAAGCATAAATAGTTCGCTTGAACCAAAAAAAAGTATGATTGGTTTTGCAATAACTACAATCAAAGTAAGAACTATCGCACCAAACAATCCTCCAAATAAAGAAGCGGCGAAAGCGGCGCTTAAAGCTCTTGCTCCTTGTCCTTGTTTGGCTAGCTGAAATCCATCTAATACTGTTGCCTGGGAAGCGCTTGATCCAGGAATTCCCATTAATACTGAAGTAAAAGTGTCAGAAGTTGGGATAACGGCAATCAACCCAATCAACATGGCTAATGCTGAGACTGGATCCATTCCGTAAATAAAAGGTAATAAAATAGAAAATCCTACAATACCACCTAGACCTGGAAGTATTCCAATAAAAATACCCATGGTAACTCCAAGCAACAAATATAGAAAATGCGGTCCGGAAAAAATTAAAGAAAAGGCAGATAGTAAAGAATCAAACATAGTGTTCTCTAAAATAAGACAGGGCCACCAATAAAATTGGTGGCCCCCGAATTATTATTTTTTTTTATTTAAATTTAACTTTATATTTTGTAGTTAAATGACCCTTGATCCATGCCTTAGCCTTTGGATCAATTGTAAACGCAGCTTTAGCTGCTGATTGAGCATCAGGTCCTGCTGCTGCTGCATAAGAACCCAAAACTTTTTTACGAGTTTTTGCAAACTCATCAGAGTTATGAACTTTGTCAAAAGCATCGCCGTAAATTTTTACGATTTCAGCTGAAGTTCCTTCTGGAAGGTAAACCATTTTCTGACCACCAAAACCTGAAGCAAAAAAAGTTTTCCAAGCATTCCAAGCTACACCGCCCGGTTTTTTTCCGTGAACTTGTTGATAATACTCTGGAAAAGATGGCAACTCTGGAAAAGTTGGATCTCTTGTAATATTCCCAGTTTTAGCATCAAGCGCTCCCCATGAAAACATTGGAACTGCTTTACCTTCTTTAACTAAAGTGCTTTTAACTTTTAAGTAAGCTGAAGAAGTTTGATAATCAATTGTCATCTCTCCTCTTTCGAATGCTACTCTTGCTGGTCCTCTACCTTTGTATCCAAATACCGGATCCACTTGTAGTCCCAACATATCAAATCCAAGCAAAGCAATTAAATCTAAAGAAGTAGCTCCTTGAGAACCATACTTTAATTTTTTTCCTTGAAGTTTTTTAAAGTCTTTTGCTGATGCATAACCTTTTGAAGGAGACACATAAACTGCTCCACCAGTTGCTGACGCTAGAACAGTCGGCCACTTATTAGGGTTATACTTAACTCTTTTGTCATCTAGTAAAAAAGGAAACTTAGAAGATCCTGAATCACCAAGAATAGTAAGCCCGTCTCCATTTTTCATTTGAGCAAATTGATTAGAACATACTGTTCCACTTCCACCTGGACAATTTTTTACAACAACTACTGGATTGCCTGGTAATGCTTTTGATAACATTGGAGCATAATATCTTGCCCACTTATCAGATCCTCCTCCAGCACCAAATGGAATTAACCATTCAACCGTTTTTCCGCTAAAGTCTACAGCAAATGAGCTCGACATTGACATCATCAATGCAGCTACCATCGCTAAAAATTTTTTAAACATTATTTTCCCCTTGTTAGTTAAATATTAGAATATGTAATAAACATTAAAAAACTTTTATTGTAAAACGAAATTATAGGCTCTTTATCAACAGTTTTTCTCTGGAATCTTCTTTTTTACCCACGTTAAAATAAAATCTGCCACAATGTGGTTATTAGATTCTAACATCATCATATGCCCGTTACCTTTTATTCCGTAATCTTGTAATCTAAAAAAGTCATGTTGCACTCCAGCTTGTTTTAAGAAATTACTAGTGCCGTGATCATAAGGTGCGTGGTAAGAGGCCTCTGCAGATAAAATTAAGACCGGAACTTTTTTTAGATTGGTCAATTGTCTAGCAGGCTCTTTTTGCAAATAACATTGAACCAGCTCCTGTTCTGTCTGCGCAATATCCAACTCCGCAACCAAATATTCGCTCTCGAGAAGAGGTGGATCAAAAGTCAAAGGAAAGTATGTGATACCTCCTGGCCTATCTGATTTTGAACTCGTGACATACCAGTCTTTATCACCTTCTCTTTTTGGATTAGTTTTTGAATTTTTTAAATGAGAAGGCGTATGCCCCCCATAAGCTACGTTAAAAAATGGTGGTCCATTTGGTTCTACCGCGATCAAGCCCAATACTTTATCGGGCCTAACATCGCCCGCTAACCAGCAAAAGGGACCCCCTTGACTGTGACCTAAAACAAAAGCTGGTCCTACTTGATCTAATAAATCTGCCAAGGCAACTCTCGACATCTTTTCAATTTCAATTCTGTCTTCCATCGTATTTACTTGTGATGCCATATATTGATTAAATATTTTATTTCCTCTTTTTCCATCTTCTGGCCATTGTGAATGCAACTTAGATTGAGGCCAGTTTCCAAGATCCTTCATAGAAGTAAATCTTCTTTCGCAATCGTCCATGTCTAATTCTCTATCAATATACTCTCCGTATAATGTGGAAGAATAACCTGACCTTCCTCTTCCTGGTTGATCCACAACAAACACTTCAAATCCTGCAAGTAAAAAATCATGAGCCCACCCTCTTCTTCCATCGGGCGTGCTTACAAATCCAACTCCCGTTTGTCCGCCTCCATGAATAAGAATAATTTTATGATTGTTTTTGTGGTTTGCTGGAGTGAATTGCTCCACATACATGGTGCCTTTAATAACTTCTTTGTTATCAATCACCGTTTTTATTCCACCCACAAAAAAACATTTATGATCCTTGAGGTTAATTTCTTTTATATCTGTTGGGTGAATATTGGACAAAAAATTAATGAATTCGTTTAGTAACACCGCCACGTTCGCCAGTGTTTAATTGATTAGCAAACTCTGGGGCCATGGGTCTTGGTTGGGGAGCGTTTAACCAAACACGGTACAACAATCTCTTTTTTTCTGGATCCTCGTGATCAACTACTTTTGTTCGCGTGTGATAAATCACTCTATTGTTTAAAATTTGTATATCACCTTCTTCCAGCATCATTTTTAAATGAAACTCGTCCTTCTCTGTTAATGACTGAAGATATTCTATGGCTTCTTTACTTAAAGCGTCCAATCCACCAGAGTGTCTTTCTGCTCCAAGCTCTATTTGTCCTTTGTTAAATCTAGAACACATCTTTCCTTGAAAAAAACTAAATACTGGAATGGGATGTGCACTCAATTCCTTTTCTGATTTTCCTTTACCAATGAGATCAATATAAAATCCTTTGCACAAAGGCTCTAGATATTCTGGTTTATTTTTTAAAATATTATTATAAAGAGCAAGAGCGCTAATCACTCCACTCTCGCCACCTTCTTCTGCTCTTTTAACGCAAAGCAAAGCAACATGGTCACAACTATCTGTATGTGCATCAATTTTTGCAGTAGTTCTGTGCAATCGAATTCCTTGTCTGTACGGATTGTCTCCAACATTTTTATCTCCGTAATCCTTTACTCCACTCATTAACTCACCCATTGAATTTTGCGGAATACCTGTGCCCATGTAACTGCAAATACCCCAATACATAGTTTGTAAGGTCAACTCGTCATATTTTTTTGGGTCTAAGCCTCTAAGTCTAATAAAACCACGGCCATTTTGCAAAACATCTAGCTGCTGATTTAATGTTTCTGCCAAACTATCTAAAATAAAATCTTTTTTTGAAAAAGAAGTTGGTGCTAATTTTTGATCGATAATTTTTTTCGCTGCTAATTCCAATTCTAAGATTTGCTTTTCATTAAAAGTGTAAGTCCATTCATTTTCATTTTTGAAATCCGAAACTTTCCAAACACACGGCTCTAAAATAAGATTTTTTAATATTTCCATATTGTCGAATTAAGTTATTTCAAATTTTCAATTAATTTCTTAGTAAATTCAGTAGTAGATAGTGTTCCGCCAATGTCAGGTGTTCTTGTTTCTGGGTTAATAACCATTTTGTCTATCGCTTTTTCAATTAGATCGGCCACTTGCTTTAACTGACTATTGTTATTTTTTTTACCTAGCCAATCCAACATCATCGCTGCTGAACCAATTGCTGACACAGGGTTTGCAATGTTTTTTCCCGCAATGTCTGGGGCTGAACCATGTTGGGCCTGTGCAATACAAAAATCGCTACCTGCATTAATCGATTCTGCAAGGCCAAGACCTCCCGCAATTTCAGATGCTGCATCTGACAGATTGTCTCCAAATAAATTCGTAGTTAAAATGACATCAAATACTGAAGGGTCTCTTATAATTAATGCAGACATAGAATCTACAATTTGCTCTTTATATTCAACTTCTGGGTATTTCTTGGATACTTCTCTCGCACACTCTAGAAAGAGACCGTCACTATATCTTAGGACATTTGCCTTATGAACGGCGACTAATTTTTTTCTTCTCTCTTGAGCATATTGAAATCCGCTTTCTGCAATCCGCATGGATCCTTTTCTGGTAATATTTCTGATTGATATGGCAACATCCTTGGTTGGCATAAGCTCTCCAACTCCCAGATACATATTACGATCAGAATAAAAGCCTTCTGTATTTTCCCTCATAACAAGACAATCTATTCCCATGGGAAATCTAGTTGATTTTCCCAGTCTATTTCTAGCCGGACGAACATTGGCATAAAGATCAAAATATTTTCTGATAACTCCAGAAGGATTTAAGCCTCCTTCATTTGTTGGTGGATAGTCGTTGTGCGAACATGGCCCGAGTATAATGCCGTCGCATTCTTCACCAATTTTTAAAACTTCGTTTCTAATAGTTGTTTTGTATTTTTTTAAAGAAGCAAAACCAACATCGTCAAATACAAGATCTACTTTTAAATCAAAAATAGCTAACGCTGCTTTTAAAACTGCAATAGAAGATGCTGTTGTTTCGGGACCTATTCCATCTCCTTCTAATACTAAAAATTTAAGATTATTCATTTTCAACAATATTATATATAACAATTAAAATTAATTCAAAGAAGATGTTACGTATCAAACCAGTTATATTTAAAGAAAAAAAAATTCAATCTATAAAAAGATTTGGAACAGTAATTACTAAGGTCTTTGTAAATAAAAACTCTGGCTCCAAGTCTATGATCAGTGGAACAACTCTGATTCCTAAAAACAAATCAATTAATCTACACTACCACAATTGTGAAGAAGCTGTATTTGTTCTTAAAGGTACTGCGCTAGCTGAAATAAATAAAAAAAAATATACTCTTAAACAAGGCGAGGTATGCTGGATCCCGGCAAAGGTTCCGCATAGATTTATAAATAACAAAAAAGAAAATTTAAAAATATATTGGACATATGCAAACGCAAATGCGACACGTACGGACGTTGCGACTGGAAAAACACACAAGATATTAAATGAGCATAAAAAAAAATAAAATAACTCACAGAATCAAAGAAGCTACTTTGCAAAAATTTATTTCTGCAATTTTTCAAAAGTGCAAATTATCCAAAAAAGATGCGGACATAGTATCCAATGGCTTAGTACGCGCGGACATGAGGGGTGTCTGGTCGCATGGTGTGGTTAGAACATCAGTGTACTGCAATAGAATTCTAAAAAAAGCAGCTAACCCAAAACCAAATATAAAATTTAAAAATATTCAAAAAAATATTTTTCACGTCGATGGAAATAACGGAATTGGCTTTGTTACATCTCACTTATCTATGGAAAAGTGTATTGCCGCTGCTAAAAAATATGGCGTAGGTATTGCGGGAATTTATAATAGCAATCACTTTGGTATGGCTGCAAATTATTTAGAACAAGCAACTAGAAATGATTGTATTGCTTGGGTGTTTACTAATGCATCTAAAGCTTTGCCTCCACATGGTGCTATGGCTCCTCACTTTGGAACGAGCCCATTTGCATTTGGATCTCCAACCAATAATAAAGATAATCCTTTTATTCTAGATATGGCTTCATCATCTGTAGCTAGGGGTAAATTAAAATTTGCAGCACAAAGAGGAGAAAAAATACCATTTGGCCTAGCTTTAGACAAGTTTGGAAAACCAACCAATGATGGTTCCAAAGCATTTGAAGGAATTATGTTGCCTTTTGGTGGCATGAAAGGAGCTGGAATTTCTTGGATGATGGATATTATTGCTGGAATTTTTACTGGAGCCAATCATAGTGGTGAAGTTAAAAATGCTATTAATGATTTTTCTGGTCCTGCAAACGTTGGTCATTTTATGGTTTGTCTAAAAGCAGATTTGTTTCAAAATAAAAAAAGTTTTATAAAAAAAATGCAGTATGGAATAACAAAGGTAAGAAAGCTAAAACGGGCTAAAAACTTTAAAGAAATACTTTACCCAGGAGAGCCTGAGTACAAAAAATACCTTCTCAATAAGAAACAGGGCTTGTCTTTAACTTACGATATAGTCGAAGATTTAAATAAATTAAGCAAACAGTTTAAAATCAAATCGCCTTTTAGTGCTTAGCTGCGAATTTTCCTGCAAGTTTTCCAAATACGGCGCCTGAAGTTAGTCCGCTTCCGCCAGGGTAATTAAAGTAAAAAATTCCTCCAACCATTTCACCCGCTGCGTATAAACCCCTGATAGGTTTCATTACCTTGTTCAATACTTGTCCTTTGTTGTTAATTCTCAAGCCACCAAAAGTAAAAGTAATTCCGCAGGTTACTCCGTAAGCGTAGTAAGGAGCTTTATCTATTTTATTTGCCCAGTTGGTTTTATTTACTTTCAGGCCTTTAGTACATCTTCCATCTTTAATAGTCGGATCAAACTTTACTTTTTCGTCAATAGAGTTGTTATATTCCGTAATAGTTTCTAAAGCCTTTTGACTGTTAACACCTGCTAATTTTTTGACTAACTCTTCAAGAGTATTTGCCTTGACCATGGTTGCAGATTTAACATCGTACTCGCTATACAACATGGGTCTAACTTTTTTATCAAATATTTGCCACGCCAATTGATTGGGTTGCTTAATTACTTCTTTGCCAAATTTTGCATACGTATAATTTCTAAAATCTTCTCCCTCATCAACAAATCGTTCGCCATTAGCATTCAAAACAATTCCCCACGGGTAACTAATTTTTCTGTACTTATTACTAATTTTTAAATCACTGTATTCTGGTCCGTTTAAATCATGGAACACCGCATGACAACCTGACCAATTTCCAAATGCAGAAGCTCCAATTTTAAAAGCCATGTTTAGGCCATCTCCAGTATTGTGCTTAGTTCCTCTTACCTTTGCCATATCCCAACCAGGTCCCAAATATCTAGTTCGCATTTCTGGATTTGATTCAAATCCACCACAAGCTAGCACTACCGATTTTGCATAAATTTTTTCCATTTTATTTTTATTTAAAACCTCAACTCCCACAACTGTATTGTCCTCATAGATTAGATCCACGGCAGCTGTATCGTATTGAATTTTGATTTTGTGTTTTTCAACAATTTTTAGTAAAGAATCTACTAGGGTTTCACCTTGGCCCTTAACCTCCAAAGTTAAACCGCCCCAATATTTCATTTTACCTCCAACCACGAAAGACTGTCTTCCTTCAATGGGTGTGAATTTAAGACCTTTTTGGCTCAACCACTGAACTGTCTCAAAGCTATTTCCTGTTAAAATTTTTGATAAAGATTTGTCTGTCTTGCCATTTGTAACTTTTTGCATATCTTTCAAAAAATCATTCACCGTATACTTTCCGTAATCAATGCTATTTGAATTTTTTAGTGTAGGAATAATTTTTTTTAAATCAGAGTAACCATTGTAAGCAAATCGAAAAGCACCGTTAGTATACCTGCTATTTCCTCCTCTTTCTTTTTTAGAAGCTTTTTCTATAACAAGAATTTTTTTAGCTCCATTGTCGGATGCTGACAAAGCAGCAGATAATGCTGCGTTACCTGTTCCAACTACCACTACATCGTAAGAATTTTTCATAATTGTGATGTATTTATTATATTATTTTTAGTAAAAAACCATATGGGAAAGAAAATAAATAAAAATTGGATGCAAGCTTTAGATCCTGAACAATTCATGATTATGAGAGAAGAAGGCACAGAAAGGGCTGGTAGTAGCGACCTCAATAGTGAAAAAAGAAAAGGTTTTTATTATTGCGCTGGTTGCGAATCAAAACTTTTTAGCTCGGACATGAAATATGATAGTGGAAGTGGTTGGCCTTCTTTTTTCAAAAGTTATCCGAATGTTTTTGAAACTAAAACTGATCATTTGCTTGGCTACGCAAGAACAGAATATCATTGCGCTTACTGTGATGGACATCACGGACATATTTTTGATGATGGTCCGGAACCTACGGGAAAAAGATACTGCAATAACGGTAAAGCATTAAAATTTAAGGAAGAAAAATAAATCATGAGCAAAGAATTTAGGAATATAAGTAAGGTTGGGTACATGCTGCACAATGGTGGCTTAGAATTTAAAAAAATTTCTGACAGCGAATACGAATACAGAACTACTTTAAAAGATTTTCATATGAATGCTGCTGGAGTTACGCATGGTGGATATATTATGTCAGTTCTAGACTCTGGGATGGGAACTGCCGCGCACCAGGTAATAGATGGTGTTGCTGTAACAATTACTCTTGATATAAAATTTATTGCTGGGTCTAAGCCTGGAGAAGAAATTATTGGTTTTGCTAAAATTAAAAAGCAAACAAGATCTCTTATTTTTATGCAAGGAGAGCTAACCTCTTCTGGAAAAACTTTAGCAACCGCTGAAGGTATTTGGAAAATTCTTTAGCAAAATGAAAAAAGGCAATACTACAGAAATCCTTTCTGAATTTGCTGCAGATTTAACTTTTGAAAATATTCCTAAAAAAGTCTTAGAGCATATTAAGCTTCTCTTTTTAGATGGAGTAGGCTGTTGCATACATGGAAATACTTTACCCTGGACTAAAAAATTAATGGAGGTTGTGGTAAACAATACGGATAAACAGGAATGCACTATAATTGGGACTAATATAAAAACTTCCGTGTTAAATGCTGTTTTGGTAAATTCTACTGCAGGACATGGGTTTGAGGCGGATGATATTCACCGGGAATCTATTCTACACCCCAATTCTATTGTAGTTCCTGTTTCCATTAATGTTTCTGAGAAAATCAAAAACATAAATGGCAAAAAATTTTTAACTGCTGTTATAGCTGGATACGAAGTAGCGACACGAGTAGGCTCGGCTGCAGGAACTGACCTTTTGTTAAGAGGTTTTCATCCTCAAGGTACACATGGAACAATTGCTTCTGCCGTTACTGCTGCAAAATTAATGGATTTTAATAAAAACCAAATTTTACATGCGATAGGAATTGCCGGATCTTTAGGAGCTGGCTTAATGGCAGCTCAAGAGGGAGCTATGGTCAAAAGACTGCACTCTGGTCGAGCTGCAGAAGCGGGGGTACTGGCTGCTGAACTTGCTGCAAAAGAATTTACCGGAATAACAAATATCATTGAAGCTGAGTATGGAGGATTTTTATCAAGCTTTTCTGGTAAAAATAATTTTTCTAGATCTACAGACAAATTAGGTGACGTATGGGAATGTCAAAATACAGGCATCAAGCCATATACGTCTGTAACTAGTATTCATGCGGCTCTAGATTGCCTCAAAGCAATTATGAAAGATAATAAAATTTCATCTAATGACATAAAAGAAATCAAAGCTAAAATCAGTCACCCAACTTATGTTCATTGTGCTTGGCCATATGAAAATCAAAGTGTGACCTCGGCTCAAATGAATATCTATTATGGACTAGCGTTAATCGCTCTTGAGGGTGAGCTGTTTGTTGATCAATTTAGTGCTGATAAAATATCAAATCCAAAAATATTAGACTACATGAAAAAAATAAATGCAGAGGTAGATCCGGAAATTGAAAGTCTTGGTCAAGAATTTAGACATATGGCAAAAATTGAAGTTATCACTAATGATAACAAAAAATTTACCCATGTGGAAAAATTTAGGAAAGGGTCTCCTGAAAATCCTGTGCCTAAAAATGAAATTGTAACAAAATTTAAAAGTTTAGCTAAATTTGCTTACGATCAAAACAAAATAGATAATCTTCAAGAAAAGATTGAAAAGATTGAAAACTTAAATAGCGTCGATAATTTTTTTAATTAAAAATTATTGCAACGTAGTAGACCATTCCTGTACAGCACGAATTACTTCTTCCGCTGTTCCTTCAAAGCCATGATAGTGCAAAGGTCCGCACACGCTTCCTGTGGTCCCACCTCCAGATATGGTTATTAATTTATAATTATTTTTTTCAGCAAGTTTTTTGGCAGCATTGTACTGAGAGACTGTGCAGGCATCTTTTTCATGATGAACAACGAGAACTGGGAGCTCTACTTTTTTCAACATACTTTCCATGGTTAGATAATAAGGTGTGTAGTCACCATAAGAACTTGTGATGGAAGAAAGGACGACTATTCCTTTGACATTTTCTTTTCCTAGTATTTTGGCTGCTGATGAAACTGAAATTGATCCACGACTATGCCCCAATAAAACAATAGGAAGGCTATTCTGGGTTTTTATGTAATTAATCAAATTAAGAATTCTTTGCATATGGTCTTTTCCGCCATTTCTGTCTGCATTACTTAATTTCATTTTCTTTGCGGGATTTGGGAAAATAAAATAATTAGATCCAACATCTCGAAATTCCTTTCCAGATCTGGCTACAGGATTTTTTGATTTTGAAGCTTTTCCTTTCACGCCCTCTCCTCCTACAAAAGCTATGTAATTAACTTTGGCCTGTTTGTTGAAATAAGCGAAAATGGGATTTTCGGAAACAGAATCAATATTTAATTGTTTTGCATGAGAGCTTGAAGAAATAAAACAAAGACAGGTTAAAATAGCTGCAAAATATTTCATAGAAATAATCTTATCAAATCTATTCAAATTACAATAATAAATGAATTAAAAATTAACTTAAAACGCGTATGGGTGCGCCGTCAATAAAGGCTTGTAGGTCTTCTGCCATTTGAGAATAAAATTTTATATAATTTTCTTGAGTAACGTAACCAATGTGTGGAGTTAAAAAAGCATTTGGTAAAAATCTTAGTTTGTGATCTTCAGGCAGAGGTTCCTTTTCATAAACATCTATACCAGCCCCTGCTATTTTTTCTTCTTGCAGTGCTCTAACCAAATCCTCTTCATTAATAATTGGTCCTCTTGAAGTGTTAATTAAGAAAGCAGTTTTTTTCATCTTGCATATGTCTTCATATTTCAGAAGATTTTTACTTCTCTCACTTAATACGTAATGGATGGTAACAAAGTCTGATTGCTCCAAAAGTTCTTCCTTGGTTAATGCAAACACTCCGTTTTCAGTTGCATGAGCAATTTTTAAATTTTCACTCCAAGCTACAACATTCATTTCAAATGCTTTAGCTATTTTTGCAATCTGACATCCTAATTTTCCAAGTCCAATAATTCCTAAAGTCTTTCCTTTTAGCTCAACACCAACTGTTGTTTGCCAATAGCCTTGGTACATGTTTTCAGATTCTTGTCTTAAATTTCTCGCGAGATTTAAAAGAATGCCCCAAGTCAGTTCTGCTGTAGGATTTTTGTTACCGTCCGTTCCCGAGACAACAATCCCTTTTTTTTTGGCATGCTCGAAATCAATAGCTAGATTTCTCATGCCGCTTGTTGCGATAAATTTTAAATTTGGACAGCCGTCAATTAATTTTTTGGTAATTGGAGTACGCTCTCTCATAATTAAAAGAGCTTCAAACTCTTTTAAATTTTCAATCGCATTAGCCTCATCTTCAAATGCTTCACGAAATACTTTCACGTCACAAGTTTGATTTAGCTTACTCCAATCAGCAAATTCTTGTGCAACGCCTTGATAGTCGTCAAGTATTGCAACTTTCATAATTATTTAGATAGCAGTTTGCTTAATTTAGAAATGTCTTTCAACTTTTCTAAATTTCTAACTGTTTCAATAATTGCTTTTGATTTAGCGATTGGCCATTTTGCAAACTCAGCACATCCCATAAACTTATCAGCTACTTCTTCATAGCTCATAGGAATCATTGGGCTACCTTTTCCAAAATCACCTCTACCAGATATTTTTTTACCATTTTTTAAATAAATATCGATAACAGTAGTCATTTTATCATAACCAGCTTTCTCAGCAATAGCACTCTTGTAGAAATTTACTTTTCTCAACATTGCTTGAACATCAGGTCTGTTAACTTGTTTGTCTTGATATTCAGGAATGTAAGCTCTTCTTCTTACCAATAAGACAGCCATAGAATATTCCATGCTAAATTTAGCTTGGAATTCATTAGTAGGTCTATGATGAATTAATGCATTCTGCATATTATGACTAGTTCCAACATCTACTTTAACAACGTCTTGTGGTTTAATGTCATGTTGTAAAATCAACTCTAACATTTTAGTCATCCCTGGATGCGTTAACGATCCACATGGATGAGGCTTAATAGAAATTCCTGGCTTGTCAAACGTCCAAGGCTTGCCAAGTTTATTTTTGATAGAATTTAAATCATATCCTCCACCATGAGCTTGGAAAAAACCTCTTGGAGATTCTAAAATTTTATCTGTTGATGACCAACCTAGTTTAACTAAATCACAAGCGATTACTCCGCTCTCTGCTGCTCTACCTGCGTGCAAAGGTTTAGTCATAGTTCCAAAGTTTTCTCTTAAGCCAGCACTCATAGAAGCTGCAATAGCAAGACTTCCTTGAATTTGCTCTACTTTGTATCCACGAATTTTTGCTGCAGCTGATGCCGAAGCTAAAGTTCCACAAGTCGCTGTTGAGTGAAAACCATGCTGATAATGTCTTGGTGACATTGCTTCTGAAACTTTACATTCAACGTCAACACCTACTAGGTAGGCATGTAAAAAATCTTTTCCACTAATTTTGTTAATTTCTGCTTCTGCAAATGCGCTTGGCAAACAAGGTGCTGTTGGATGAGTTAATAATCCATAAACCCTATCTTTACCTACGGCTAATTGAGTATCATCATAATCATCCGAATGAATTCCCGTTCCATTTGCTAAAGCTGCAAAGCTTGAAGTAACTTTCATTTTTGAACCGATAACAGTCGCTTTACCTTTTGCTGAATTTTGTTTGATATGTTTAAATAAGTATTCACCTGTTCTTGCTACTGATCCAGCAATTGCCAAACCAAAACCATCTAAAATATGTTTTTTTCCAAGCTCAATAACTTTTTTTGGAATTGAATTGTATTTATTGTTATGAACAAATTCTGCTACTTGCTTAGTTAGTCCCTTGCCTCTTTCTGAGTGAATATTTGGTGTAAATGCTTTTGCCATTAGTAAAGATCCCCTTTTTGTTTAAATAGTTTGTTTAATATAAGAAAATCTTTATTGACCAAAATAAATATAGATTGTCAATAAATTTTATATTATAAAATTGTGTTTCACATTGCAAAACTATGAATTCTGGAATTAAAGTTGTTGATAAAGCCTTTCAAGTTCTAAATACTTTTAGCGCGGCTAAAAAAAACATAAGTCTTAAAGAACTTGCTCAAATCACTCAGCAAAATAAATCAACCCTGATTAGAATATGCAAATCTTTGATCAAGCATGACTTTTTAATGAAAAATTCAGCATCTGGGAATTATCAGTTAGGTCCTGGCAGTTGGAAAATGGGTCAAATTTATAACGCCAACTTTAATATTGGACGAGAAATTAAAGAAATATTACAAGAACTTTGTAATGAAACTGGCCAATCTGCTGGGTATTGGATACGCTCAGGAGATATAAGAGTTTGTTTGTATAGAGTTAATAGCATCAAATCTGAGCTGGCTCATCATTTAGTTGAAGGATCAACTTTTCCACTAATAAGCGCTACAGGAAAAATTTTATTAGCTTTTGGAGATAATAATAAACAGCTAATGGATGATATCAATAAAAAAGGCTACGCTTTTACTAGCGATGAAAGATTAGAAAACTTAGCAAGTGTTGCTGTACCAGTATTTAATTCTAGAAATGAATTTCAGGCTTCGTTGAATGTATCTGGTTGGAAACAATTTTTTACTCCAAAAACTCGTCTTCAATTTGTAGAAGTTTTAAAAGATAAGCAAATTACATTAAAAAAACTACTACCCTAGAAAACATAAAGATAGAATATTATAAGAATTTGCAATAATAAACATAACTTGAACAAAATATCAAAAAACTCTTATTCGTTATTTAAAAAAGCTATTTCTGGAAAAAAGCTTTTTTTAACTCCAGGATGCCAAGATCCATTAAGTGCAAAACTAATCGAAAAACAAAAATTCAATTTTATTTTTATTGGCGGATTTGCCGTATCTTCAAGTCAATATGGATTTCCAGATGCGGGACTAATTACATTAACTGAATTAGTTGATTCAACTAGAAGAATTCAACAAGCAACCAAGTTGCCTTGTATAGTGGATGCGGATACTGGCTTTGGTGGAATTATTAATATTTATAGAACGGTTAGGGATTTGGCTGAGACTGGTGCAGCTGCTCTGATCATTGAAGATCAGGAGTTTCCCAAAAAATGCGCCTTAACTGAAAAAGTTAAAATTCTTAACTTTAAAGATTCTTGTGAACGAATTAAAGCTGCCGTCAAAGCTTCAAAGGCAAACAATAAAAGGGATATTGGTATTATTGCTAGAACAGATGCATTTCCTGTTTTGGGTATTAAAAAAACAGTTGAGAGAATAAAGAAATTCAATTCTCTTGGAGCGGATGCAATTTTTGTTACTGGAATAGATACAAAAAAAGATTTGGAACAAATAAGCAAATATAAAAAATTTAATCTTATTTTAAATATTACTCAGAACGTTGAGTTTACCATTAAAGATGTGAGAGCTTCGGGGATTAAATTTGCTATATATTCACAAAGTATTTTGAATGGGTACATAGACACAACCAACAAAATTTTACAAACAATCAAAAAAGAAAATATTCCTGTATCTAAAAATTTATCCAATGATACTTTGAAATTATTAGATTTTGACAAAATTCTAACCATTGAAAAAAACAATTAATGAAAAAATATATCGAAGCCTTCAAAACTAGCTACAAGAGTATTTTAATAGGAGCTATCGGTGGTTATGTTGCTAGCTATACAAAGCTTCCCCTGCCTTGGTTATTAGGTTCTTTGTTAGCTAATTTGCTTTTTTCATTTTCAAAATACAAAATAACATTTGATAAAAAATTATTTCTTCCTCTTTTATTAGTGATTGGTGTTATCCTTGCGGGAAATTTTAACATTTCTCTTCTTTACAAAATTCATTTGTGGATTTTTTCTTCTATTGCCATGATCATCTGCACCATCATTGGAACATTTTTTGTTGCATATTATTTTCATAAAGTTTGCAAATTTGATAAGATGATAGCAACTCTTGCTGCATTACCTGGAGCTTTTGTTGTTATAGCTTCGGCTTTACAAACGATCACTAGCAATAAAGTAAAGCAAGGCCAGGTTATTATTCCTCAAGCTACGAGGGTCTTATTTATAGTCTTGATGGTTCCGATGATTTTTGTAGCGCAGATTGGCTATAATGATGTCAAAATAGAGCAGACTCACTACACTTATGATCTTAGATATTTTCTCGAGCTAATTTTCTTACTGGGAATCTCTCATGCTCTATCTTTAGTTTTTGATAGATTTAAAATTCCTTCAGCGCCTATATTAGCAGCTATGATTGCCGCTGGAGCTTTTTACACTTTGGAAATAACAACAGCAAAATTTCCATCTATTTTTATTATTATAGCTTTTATTTTACTAGGGTCTGCGCTCGGAAGCAGATTAAATGGCTTGGGTGCTAAGCAAATTTTATATTATAGTTTTCATGGTGCAGTAATTTCTGCTTTTCTTTTAGCTCTTGCTGCGCTTTTTGCTTATATGCTGCAAATCTGGTTTGGTTTTGAATTTATGTCAGCCTTTTTAAGTTTTGCTCCAGGAGGTCTTCATGAAATGGTGATCATAAGTGCTGCTTACCAAATAGATCCTCTCTTTGTCTCCTATCACCACTTTTTAAGAGTGTTCTTTATAATTTTTTGCATACCTTTTATTTTGAAGTTTTTTAAGAAAAAATAAAAATTACTTTTGATTACCGATATACTTCAGTAAATCTTTCTTGTATTTTTCTTTTACATCATTTGTAGCTCCTTCATTGCTGTAAAAGGTAACGCCTCTGGGTGTGGTTCTTGAGGAATTCCAATCTAATCTTGGATTAAAAATTCCATGAGCAGCATCCTCGTAAAACCATATTTGAATATCAGCTTTTTTATTTTTCTGCTTCTCAAACCAAGCGTTGTGATTCTCAGTAAAGGATTGTTTATTTGAATTTGAATTACAATTCGTGGTGTTTCCAGTTGGTGCTCCAATAATGGAAATATTCATAAAGCATGGTGTTGTGTCTAACCATCTCCAGCCATCTTTTTTTATTGAACCATAGTTATCTTTTTTTCCAAAAATTAAAACTAAAGAGGTTTTTAAATTATCTGGCATTCCCATTCCTAGTGTCGTTGGTGCCTCCGCAAATACTGCCTTTACTTGTTTCTTATCAAATAATGCTGCAATATTAGCAACAACTGTTGCGCCATTGGATATTCCCCATACATAAATTCTTGTGTTGTCTATGACATCTTGTTTTAAAGCCCATTCAACTGCTCCTACCGCAATAGGAAAAATCATTCTTTGTCTGGTAGGGTTGCTGTAGGCTCTAATGTTTTGCTTATAATCAGATATTCCATTCATTTCATAAGGATCAAACTCTAATGTTGCAAATCCATTATCTCTGAAAAATGCCATTGCTCCTTTTGCATCATTTTTTCCACCTCCGCCCCCAACGCCAATGACCAAAGGTTTTTTTTCTTTTAAATTCCGTCCGGTTTTAAATTCAACTGAAGAATGACATGGATCAAAATTGGCTGGGTTGCCACTAAGAACAAAATACCCTCTTTGTTTTACAATTTGAGTCTTAGATTGAGGTAAGCACTCTGCAAATACTACTTTTGAAAATAAAAAAACTAAACAAAAAATAAATGCTACTTTTTTCATTTCTCAACCTTACCAAACCTATTACGTTAGCAAGTTAATACTTCGATGGTTTTTGTAAATTTAAGAGTAAAAGACGCCACGCTGCCTAAGCAACTCTCTAGACATATTGGGACTGGGCTGAAATGCTCTTCTTCCATGAAGAAGAAAGTGATTATTAGAAAAAATTGAATACCCGGGAGGTAGCTTAAAAGCAATGTGTTGTTTACTTTGCTCCAAGGAATTCGAGAGTTTGTTTAAAAACAATCCCTGTTCCAAAGATTTCGGTTCAGGAAATTGGTCAATATAAGAAATTACCGTTTTTCCGTCTTTGTCTTTTGAAAAAACGGGGTGTTCAATTTTATATTCAATGTTTTTACTTTTAGGCGATCCCCACACAAAATTTTTGGTTGCCATAGGATCTTTCATAAAAAGCTCAAGATCTTCCCAGTCATCTAAATGAAGCAAAACACTTTCACCGCCGTTAGCATTCTCTTCCTTCATCTTCATCATTAACAGCCAGTCGGTCTTCTCCTTCACATACGTTCCATCCGTATGCAGATCCAATTTTTTATAAGCTTTTCTTAAATAAGAATCGCTATTATCTGAATGCTTCACCTCAAATATTGCGTAAAACTTTCCTGCCATGGCATCAAAATTGGGTATTCCCGCTAGATGCGTTAAAGCTGTCGACAATTTAACTAAAAATTCACTGTCATACTTATTGCTATCCATTTTTTCTGGGCCAATAATAAAAGCACCCTGATTTCGGTCTTTTAGAGTTTTGTTTATTAAATCTTGAATCTTGCCATCAAATATTTTGTTAAAAAGATCAGAAATATGAAACCTTAAAAAAGGTTTGTATTCCACATCTAGAAGATCGTACTTATCAAGCTGTTCTTTTGCCTTATCCAAATAATCATTTTTGATTTTAATATCCAGTAGCCTTTTACTTGCTGGATGTTGCTCGACAATTAAACCGCTTATAGAAGTCATTTAAATATAAAAATTAATAATTAAAAAAGTTATCGTACTAACAAAAACAGATAGTAACACATTTTGTTTAAAGAGAAAATAAACTACTACAGCAACTAGAGTGGCGATAATTCGGCTACCAAAAGTTGTTTCTGACAAAAGACCTGCGGGAAATAAAATAATTTTTGTAATCACTGCAGAAATAACACCTATTGAAACACATTTGATCCAATGAAATATAGGGCTGTCCGTAGATAAGTTTTTAGAGCTAAATACGCCAAGGGCCCTACAAAGGTAAGTTGCTACGCTTGCTGCAAAAATAGCTAAATAAATAAAATTAGTTGTCATGTTTTTCTTTTCTAAAAATAAAAAAACCAATAGAGCCTGCTGATATACCGGAAATAAGAACTGACCAGTCTGGTATAAAACGAAAAAGCACACTGCTAAAAATGACTCCGAGCATAATTGAAGATATTAATTTTTTTTCTTTTAGATTGGTTAAAGTCATAATTAAAAAATAGATGGGATTAATAAAAACAAATCCGACTAAGATTTCATGAGAAACAAGATGAGAAATTAAATATCCGGAGACAGTACAGATCATTGAGGTGCACCACAAAAACCCCCCTAGTCCCAAAAAGTAATCAAATTTATCTTCTTGTTTTAATTTTTTATGTACCGCAAACATATTAAACCATGCGGTAACGGCTACTACCTGGCATAACAAATAGTATTTCCACTTAGGATAGTGCGGGTGTCTGATTACTGGAATTAAGTTAACCGTCATTGGAAACAGTCTTGCATTTGTTAACAACACTGCAAAAAAAATATTAACCAAAGTACCGCCGGCAACAATTGTTTCGGCCATCACAAATTGACCGGGAAGTGCAAAAGTAAAAAGTGTTGAGGCTAAACTTTGGAATAAATCAAAGCCGGAACTCTTAAGATAAGCTCCAAAAGCAAACATGCTAGAGCCAAGTCCAATAGCTGGAACTCCAAACGCATGACGAATACCACTCTTAAAACTTAAAGATGAAAACATTTAGCTGGCTATTTAACTTAGCTAAAGCCACTTAGCTATGGTAATTTTAAGTTGAAAATTTATTATTTAATGAAACTGGATAGAATTTAAAACTAACTACCCACCAAGGAATAGCTTGCCCACCTCAGGATCAGCTAAGAGTTTATCTCCAGTATCAGCCATCACAGTTTCACCTGACACTAATACATAACCAATATCTGCAAACTCCAAACCTTTTTTGGCATTTTGTTCAACCATGATAATTGTTTTTCCATCATTTTTTTGCAGATCACCCAAAATATCAAAAACCATATCAATAAATTTAGGCTCCAAACCAATCGATGGCTCATCTACCAATAAAATTTCTGGATTCATAATTAAAGCTCTAGAAATTTCTAAAAGTCTTCTCTCGCCACCTGATAAGTTTTTTGCTTTTTGATTTCTTCTTTCGTTAAGTCTTAAATATCTTTTTAATACCTCTTCTGCTGCTTTTTTAGATTCTTCAACATTGTCTTTGATGAACCCGCCCATTAATAGATTTTCCTCCACTGTCATGTCTGGAAATACAGAATTGTCTTGAAGAATGTACGCAACACCAGCATTTTTTAATTTATCAGCTGGGGTTAATTTGGTTACATTCTTATCTTCAATAATAACGTCTCCGTCATAAATATTAGTAAAGCCGTAGATTGAGTGCAGCACAGTAGATTTTCCTGCTCCATTAGGACCGATCAGACATAAAGATTGTCCTTTACCAACAAACAAATTGAAATTATGCAAAATTTGCATCTTTCCATACCCTGCTTGCAATCCATTAATTTCTAAAAATTTTGAGTTATTGGATAACTTAAGCAAATCTTCATTGGAAACTTTTGCTTTTATTTTTTCCGATTCTTTTAAAACCTCATCAACTGATACAACGCTATCTGTTTTTCCACCACCATATCCACTAATTTTTTTTTCTTCAGCCATTTAATGCGCTCCTAAATAAGCATCTATAACTCGCTTATCATTTTTAATATCTTCGGGTTTACCTTCGGCAAGAATTCTTCCGTAAGCCATGCAATATATATTTTGAGCCAAGTTCATAATCACTCTCATATTATGCTCAATAACAAATAGAGTAATGTTGTACTTTTGATTAACCTTAATAAGACGATCTACAATTCCATTAATTAAAGTCGGGTTAATCCCTGCAGTTGGTTCATCTAAAATTAACATTTTAGGTCCATTAATTAATGCCATTGCTAACTCTAATAATTTTTGCTGTCCAAATGACAATTCCCCAGCTCTTAGATTTCTTTTTTGATAAAGTCCAACAAAAGACAAAATCTGCTCTGCTTCTTCTTCCACTTCTTTGGGGATCATTCGAAACATCTCAGAATATTTTCCCGTTAATTTTTTGCTAATTTTCATATTCATCATGCAAGTCATCTGTCCGTAGATCTTGGTTTGCTGATAAGTTCTAAGCAATCCTTTTCTTGATATTTGATCGACAGTGAGAGTGGACAATTCTTCATTATTAAATTTAATAGACCCCTTATCAATTGGGTGTGAACCAACGATAGAATTGAACAGCGTAGTTTTTCCTGAACCATTAGGTCCAATCAAGCCAACTATTGATCCCTGCTCTATAGAAAGAGATATGTCTTCATTGGCTTTTACTCCACCATAGGCTTTACTAACATTGCTAACTTCTAAAATTCTAGTCATTGGTATTTATAGTAACCTGAGCAAGCCTTGCTTCCTCATCTACCACCTCTCCAAATAGTGCTGGATATTTAGCTCTTAACATTCCCATAATTCCTTCTGGGAAAAATACAACAATGGCAATAATTAATGCTCCGAGAGCAACTAATTGCCATCCTAAAAAATAAGTCCAGAAAAATTCTTTAAATAATTGAAAAATAAATGCTCCAATAATCGGTCCCCACAAAGTTCCTTTACCGCCTAAAATTGTCATCAAAACCATGAACACACCAATCGTTGCTCCAGCAAAAGCAACTTCTGTTGGTTCAATATAACCATTTATATTTCCAAAAATTCCACCAGCTATTCCCATGAAGAATGCTGAAAAAACCCATCCAGTTACTTTGTAGTGCATGGTAGGAATTCCCATAGACTCTGCTTTGTCTTCGTTATCTCTAATTGCCGTTAAAATTAATCCAAATCTAGTTTTGTAAAGCCAACGTAGAAAGAAAAATAAAACAATAAATAAAACAAAACTTAAAGTGAAAAAGAAATTAACTCCACCACCCATAAATGCATGTGGAACTCCAGCAACTTTTGGCCAGAAAGGAACTGCCATCCCCTGTCCCCCTCCAATAATTTCTAAGCTAGTAGCAAATTCACCAGACGCAATTCCTAATCCCAAAGTTCCGATTGCAAAGTAATGACCTCTTAATACTAATAAGAGCGATCCCAAAACCAATGCAATAATAGCAGGTATAATTCCTGCCAATACAATCCCCAAAGGAATTCCTGAAAAATATTGTTTTGGTGTATGAATAAATGTTTTAATTCCTCCTGCAGCTGTCCATTCTCCTAAGGGAAAAGCTGTTGCTATTTGAGTTGCTCCACACACATACATTCCAACCCCAAAAAAAACGATATTTCCAAAAGTATTGTAACCCATTTTTCCACCTTGAATATTCCAAGTGGAGGCGTAAACCATAAAAAGAAATAATTCGGCCATCTGAATTCTGTAGCCAGGAAATATAAAAGGAGTGCCAATTCCTAAAAATAGCAAGAATGCTAAACCAGACAATTCTTTTTTATTAAAATCTGCAAACATTATTTCAAATACTCTCTCTTCTTAGCCAATACTCTGCTTCGATAAACTAGAATTAAAACCAAAAGTAAGAATACAAATCCAATTCTATATTCTTGCCCTAAAGTGTAAGCAGCAAATTCTTCTATAGTTCCAAGTCCTAAACCAGACAGTAAAACAGCTGGGAAATTTCCCAGTCCAGCTACAATAACAATCATAAAAGATCGAACAGTATAAGGTAAGCCAATGTAAGGATGCAAAGTATAAGTCATAGCGACTAACGAACCTGCTAACCCACAAATTCCAGCATTAATGGCGTAAGTGTAGCAATAAACTTTTTCTGTATCTACTCCAAGAATTCTTGCTGCTCTTGCATTCTGTGCAGTTGCTCTAATTGCTCTTCCTAACTTTGAAGTCTTCATGAAGTAAATCACGGAAGCAGCGCCGAGCAAACAAACTATAAAAGAAAAGATTTTAATATGAGATAAGGTAATATTTCCATCAAATAAGAAGCTTGTTCCCAATCCAGAATTTGCAGTTTCGACTTGTGAGCCGAACGCAATGTTCATAATTTGTTGAATAACAATACTAATACCAAAAGTTGCTAAAATAGAGATGAACATGTCTTTATCTACAACTCGAAATATAATGGTTCGGTAAATTAAAAATCCCAAACAAAATAAGAATAAAAAAGAGAAAGGTATTCCGACAAAAGGAGAAAATCCCATCTTAAAAAAAGCGAATGTAATGTACCCACCTAAAATTACGAATTCACCCTGAACTATATTAATAATATTCATCACACCCCAAACCAAAGCCATTCCATATGCAACAAATGCAAAAATAGCTCCGACCATTAATCCATCTAATAATGCTTGAAGATTCAAAAAAGGAGCGTCTAGTAAAATCATAATTTTTTTTGATAAGAAAACCCGCCCTATTGCTAGGGCGGTTTGTTGTTTGACTTAAACTACTTTCTATCTGCCCATTTAGGAGCTGGCCAAATTAATTTAGCCTGAGCCCACTTAACTGGAGCAACCACAGCGTTTTCTCCTTTTTGAACTTGGAACATAACCATAGGTTTGCTAGTGTTTTGTCCGCCAGCATTAAACTTAATACCACCGTACATTGTCATCATATCTGTTTTAGCCAAAGCATCTCTAACTTTTTTAGGATCTAGAGAATTTGCTCTTTCAAAAGCATCTTTGTAAACAAGCAAAGCTGCAGAAGATTCTGCTGCTTGATATGGTGGGTCGTATTTGTAAGTTTTCTCAAACAATTTCGCGTAATCAGAAGCTGATCCGAAAAAATTATCTTTGTATGACAAAGATTTATGCCATTGAGAACCACAAAGTACGTAGTCACCATTACCTTTTCCTAGTTTTGTATTAATGCTTGCAGCATCACAATGTGTCATTGCAATTAAAGGAACATCCACTTTTAAATCAGTGATTTGTTTTATACCTGTCATTGCACCTTTAGAGTGACCTGAAATGATTAATAAGTCTGGCTTTAAAGCTTTCACTTTTTGAAGTGTAGCAGTCATATCATTCAACTCTTTTGGAAGAGCGTCATCAATAACTATTTTCATTCCATGATGTTTAATTCTTTCCATCACACCAATTTTCACATCTAGTGAGAAAGCATCTTGTTCAAATGCCATTGCCACTTTAAGTGAAGAAGGTTTTTTTCCAGCTTTTTGATTCACTTCAGCTGCCAAATCTACTGCAGAACTTAAATACTGATCTGCACTGTTTAGCACTGCAAATAAATACTTATATCCTTTAGTGAACAATGAGCGTGCCGCACCGTTTGCTTCAACCATTGGTACTCCAAATTTTTCTGTAACTGGAGCCACAGCGATCGTAATTCCAGAACCATAAGGTCCAAGCATGTACTTCACTTTATCTTGTTCAATTAATCGTTGTACTAACGAAGCAGCTTTTGAAGCATTTGACTCATCGTCATAATACTTGACCGCTAGGTTGTATTTCTTTCCACCTACTTTAACTCCACCTTTGTCATTGATCACTTTAACAGCAAGGTCATAACCTCTTTGAGTGTGCTCACCATTCGTAGCATACTTACCTGTTAGAGAGATCGCAGAACCCAAAACAATCGTGTCAGCTGCATTAGCTGCAGTAATTCCGAAAGTTAATGCGATAGCAGAGATGAAAGTAATGATTACTTTATTTAGTTTATTCATTATTTCCCCCGTTTTGTTTGTTAATTAACGGGGCAAAACTACTTAGATCAGCATAAACAAACAAGAATTAAAAACATTGTTGATAGTTAAAAAAAATACAATCACCTTATTGCTTATCTATTTATATGATTTATCATATATTCTACTATGACTAGAACTAGAAATGTAAGAGATTTTAAATATTTTCAAAACTCAATGGGTTTTAAAATTAACAAAATTTCTAAAGAACTAAAAAGATATTCTTCAAAAATGATTAGTCATTATCCTTCCTTGGGAATTCCCGAGCTATTTACTTTGAATGTGATCGGAGCCAATGAAAAAGAAGTTAGTATTAAATATATTGCCTCTGTGCATTGGGCGGATCAAGCAGAAATTAGTCGGGGAGTTCAAAGATTGGTTGAGCTTAGGTTGGTTAAAAGAATTATAGATGAAAACGATCTAAGATACTCCTTGCTGAAAGCAACTGCTGAGGGGAAAAAAATATATAGCGAGTTTATAAAGAAACAAACTGAAAGAAATCAAAAATTGCTAAAAGATTTTAGCGACGAAGAAATAAGTTTATTACAAAAATTACTCAATAAACTTTTGCTATCTAGTCAAAAGTATTTGATATTTAATTAAACTTTAACTGCAATAATGATCGCAATAATAACTAAAGCTCCTGCTGATATATAATTTATTAAATTTAAATTAGCTTTTAATTTATTGGCAATGGCTCTGGCTATACCTGAATAGATGGCGAGTGTTAAAAAATCTAAAGAGATATAAGTAATTAACAAAATAAAAAAGCGCTCATAATAATTTGGCCCCGCAACTAAAAAAGTGGGAAACACTGTTGCAAAAAAAACAGTAGCTTTAGGACTCAAGAAGGCAATTAAAAAACCATCCATATATAAAGTGCTAATAGATTTTGGTTTTATTTCATTAGAAATATTTATATTTGATTTTGATTTGATATAGCCATAAGCAATATAAAGAAGGTAGGCTATTCCACTCCACTTGAAATAAATAACAATGTCGGGAAATAATTTTAATAAAGCAGCAAGTCCAAAAAGCACCAAGACCATTTGCAAACTATTGGCAGATATATCTCCAAAAGCAGTCCACAAACTTTTTCTAAATCCGTAATTTAAAGATTGAGACATAATTAAAACTCTAGGCGCACCTGGAGTGATAAACATAAAAATAATAATTTGTAAAAAAATTAAATAATTTTCTGGCATGGATTAAGCGTAATCTAATGGTAAGGAGGAGGTCTGTTTTATTTCTTCCATAGAAAAACTAGTACTTACATCGGTCAGATCTACTTTGTCTGTTAATTTTTTATAAAACTCATCATACTTTTCAATGCTAGGGACTAAGACTTTTAATAAGTAGTCGATAGATCCGCTTAGTCTGTAAAACTCAATCACTTCTGGCATATCGTTTATTACTTTGACAAATTTTCTTGCCCACTCCATGTTGTGATTGCTTGTTTTTACCTGGACAAAAGCAACAACGTTTAAGTTAAGTTTTAGACGGTCTACTACTGCCACTTTCTTAGTAATAAAGCCTTGCTTATAAAGCTTGTTAATTCGAGCCCAACAAGGAGTTGCAGATAAATTTACTTTCTTAGAAAGCTCAGAGATAGGAATATCAGCATTTTCCTGAAGAACAGATAGTATCTTCTTATCTATGTCATTTAATCTGCTATTTTTTTTCATAATTTTAAAATTATTAGCATAATTTTCTAATTTTGGCACTTAAATATCTAATTTTTAACTTATTATTCTACTAAACTTGAATATTAAAGAAAAAAGCATAGTTAATCGTCCAAGAACTGACCTTTAAGTTTATCCCTTTTACCAAATTCTTAAAGGTCAGGAACAAATTAACCAAAGGCAAAATTAATAATGACATTAAAAATAAATGATACGGCACCTAACTTTGATGCTGAGACGACAAAAGGAAAAATTAATTTATATGACTGGGCTGGTGACAGCTGGGTTGTTCTATTCTCGCATCCTAAAAACTTTACTCCAGTTTGTACAACCGAACTTGGAGCTCTTCAAAGCCACAAGAGTGAATTTGATAAAAGAAATGTAAAAATCCTAGGTTTAAGCGTTGATCCAGTAGAAGATCATGGAAAATGGAGCGATGACATTAAAGATGTTACCGGTCACAGACCTGAATACCCATTAATTGGTGATAAAGAATTAAAAGTTGCCAAAGCATATGGAATGCTTCCAGCTAGCACTGAGGGATCTTCTGATGGAAGAACCGCAGCGGATAACGCAACCGTTAGGAATGTATTTGTGATTGGCCCTGATAAAAAAATTAAGCTTATTTTGTCCTATCCAATGGCGACGGGGAGAAATTTTCCAGAAATTTTAAGAGTAATCGACTCTTTACAATTAACGGCCAAACATAAAGTTGCAACTCCTGCCGATTGGAAACAGGGTGACGATGTAATTATTATTCCTGCAGTAAAAGAAGAAGAAGCTAAAACATTATTTCCAGATGGTTGGAATACTGTGAAGCCTTACCTTAGACTTGTTAAACAACCGAAAACTTTAAACTAGAAAAGGAAAAAATGAAAAAAATACTAACAACAGTACTTTTTATTTTTATTTCAACGTCTGTATTCTCAGCAGAACCGTTGGTAGATGTAAAATGGTTAAATAAAAATTTAAATAACAAAAATGTATTTGTGCTAGACATTAGAAACAAAATTGATGGTGGCTCTTACGAAACATTTAAGCAAGCTCATATTCCAGGCGCTGCACACTCTGATTATCTAAAAGATGGATGGAGAGCAAAAGTCAATGGTGTGATCGGGCAATTTCCAGGAAAAAAACCGCTTGAGCAATTAGTAAGTGGTCTTGGAATTGATAATTCAAAACATATTATTATTGTTTATGCTGGAGTAAATTCTACAGACTTTGGAAGCGCTGCTAGAATTTATTGGACCTTCAAAACTTTAGGCCATGAAAATGTTTCTATTTTAAATGGTGGATTTAAATCATGGCAAGATGCTGGTTATCAAGTGGCAGCTGGTGAAAATGTATTATCTCCAAAAGTATTCAAGGCCTTTATCAATAAAAAGTATAGCGCTTCTTATAAGGAAGTAAAAAATGCGAAGAAGGAAACAAATGGTATTTGTTTAATTGATGCTAGACCTAATGATTTTTTTAAAGGTGAGACAAAACATCCTGCTTTAAAAGTAGTTGGAAGAATACCTGGTGCAGTTAATCTAGAGCAGCAAAAAACAGTTGGAAATGATGGTTTTATCAAATCTAAAGCTGAAATTTTGAAGCTTTATGATGATGCTCAAATCAAAGATTTCAAAGGATACATTACTTATTGTAACACTGGCCACTGGGCTGCCACTGTTTGGTTTGCATTAAGTGAAGTGGCAAATATTCCTCAGGTAAGAATGTATGATGGATCTTGGGCTCACTGGGAAAGCAATCCTAAAAACAAAGTTATTTCCGGATAATTTTAAATACTTTTTATATGCGGGTACTAAGATGTACCCGCATATTTAATTGGGGTACAAACCATTCATGATTGCAGTTAAAAAGATTGAAACACCCATTGTTTTATTTGGTGTTATTTTTACCATATTATTTTCTTACATTACTTACTCCACCATTGGTCTTCGTCATTTTTTAGTTTTTGCCATAGGTATTGGTTTGGGTTTTTCTTTATACAAAGCTGCATTTGGCTTTACCGGTGGTTGGAGAAATTTTATTGAAAAAAGAGACAGTAGTGCTCTTCGAGCTCAATTTTTAATGCTGGCTTTAGCGGCTATAGTTTTTTCTTTTGTCATTGGTTCAAAAAGTTTTATTTATGACGGAACCATCGTAGGAGCAATTGCTCCAGTTAGCTTGTCTGTAGTCATTGGATCTTTTATTTTTGGTCTTGCAATGCAATTGGGTGGAGGTTGTGGCTCTGGCACTTTATTTACTGCTGGAAGTGGCAATACTAAAATGGTCATTACTTTGTTTTTTTTTATTATTGGTTCGCTAGCAGGAACTTATCATTTTGCTTTTTGGTCATCCCTTCCCTCCTTGGGAGCAATTTCTTTATTGGATAATTATACACTAATTGAAACTTTAACTTTTCAATTGGGTCTTATTTCTATTCTTTACTTGGTTGTTTTTATTCTAGATAAGAAAAAAAATAAAATAACAGATCATAATAATATTTTTAGATTTACCTCTTCCAATCTTCTTCAAGGACCATGGCCTTTGTTTTTGGGTTCTGTGCTTTTGGTGCTGTTTAATTTTTTAATGTTGCATGCCGCAGGTCATCCATGGTCTGTTACTTTCTCTTTTGGATTGTGGGGTGCAAAATTAGCAACACTAGTTGGGGTGAATGTTTCTTCTTGGGACTATTGGCAACTATCCTACCCTGCTGTTGCGCTAGAAAATAGTTTATTGGCAGATCCTACCACTGTTTCTAACCTAGGAATTATTTTGGGGGCTTTAATAGCCTCGGCTTTATCTGGTAATTTTTCCAATCAAATTAAAATTGATAAAAAATTATTTTTTGCTGCCATGATTGGTGGTTTTTTCATGGGCTACGGTGCAAGGCTTGCTTTTGGCTGTAATATTGGCGCTCTTTTTAGTGGTATCGCTTCAGGAAGTATACATGGATGGGTTTGGTTTTTGTTTGCATTTATTGGTTCTTACTTTGGCGTTAAATCTAGAAAATTTTTTTACTAATGAAAAATATAATCTACCTTATTATTCTGGCTTTATTTTTCGGAATAATTATTTATGACCACAATTATAGCGGTGTTGCCTATAATCCTCTATTTCATAGAGAGGGAGAAAGTTCTGGATCGTCTATAAACGCTATGCCATGCGGTTTAGGTGGATCTCACAACCATAAGCATTAAAAGTTGCCAAAAACCTTTACTTATTGTTATTTTTTTAATAAAAACTCCTTAGCGCTGATTTTTTTTCAAATTGCGGGCGCTTTATAAAACCAGCTAAAGCGACTTAAACCACCGCTCTAGCCGGTGGTTTTTTTTTGGAAATTCCATCAAAAACTGCCGAAAATTTGATCCGAAATGATTATGAGCGATAACAAGTTAAAATTAAGTTTTGAATTCTTTCCGGCAAAAGATTCTGTTGCTGAAGAAAAAACTTGGGAAAGTTTAAAAAAATTAGAAAACTTTAATCCCCAGTTCTTCTCTGTTACCTTTGGTGCTGGTGGTGGTGAGCGTTTAAAGAGCGATTCTTTTGTTAAAAAAATCAATAAAGAATCTTCTATTCCTGTGGCGGGTCATTTGACTTGTGTCGACATGTCTAAAGATGAAATTAACGATTTGGCATTAGGATGGTTTGAAAAGGGAGTCGGTAAAATTGTTGCTTTGCGTGGCGATGTTAGAGATCCTGGAAAAAAATACACTCCTCATCCTAAAGGCTACAGCAATGCAGCTGATATGGTTGCCGGTCTAAAAAAATTAGCTAATTTTGAAATTGCAGTAGGTGGATACCCAGAAATACATCCTGACTCTAAAAACAAACAGGACGATATTGATAATTTAAAAAGAAAAATTGATGCTGGTGCGGATAAGATAATTACTCAATACTTTTTTGATAAAGATGTTTTTCTAAGATATCGAGACGCCATTACAGCTGCAGGAGTTAAGATTCAGCTTATTCCTGGAATTATGCCTATATCTAATTTTAAAAAGATTAAAAATTTTAGTGCAATGTGTGGAGCATCTATTCCTGATTGGGTAGCAAATGAATTTGCAAATCTAGACGAAACACCTGAAGTTCAGCAATTAGTCGGCGCAAGTTTAGCTAGCGATTTAGTGAAAAAATTAAAAAAAGAAGAAGTGAATGAATTTCATTTTTATACGTTGAATAAATATGAATTAACCTTTGCGGTATGCTCACGATTGCTGTCGCTACAAAATAATTTAAATCAAAACAATCAAACTAAAGGAGAAGTAAGAACATGATACAAGTAGCATCTATTGGATACCCAAGAATTGGTCCTAAAAGAGAATTGAAAAAAGCGTTAGAGCAATTTTGGAAAGGCGACATCAAGGAACAAGATTTGCACAATGTGGCCAAAGACTTAAGAAAACAAAATTGGCAAACACAAAAAGATTGTGGTGTTGATTTGATATCTTCCAATGACTTTTCTTTTTACGACCAAGTACTAGATGCAATTTGTTTATTGGGTGCGGTGCCAAAAAGATATAAATGGGACGGTAAAGAAGTAACTTTAAAAACCTATTTTGCTATGGCAAGAGGGTCTCAAACATCTGAACTAGATGTTCCTGCTTTAGAAATGACAAAGTGGTTTGACACTAACTACCATTATTTGGTTCCCGAATTGTCAAAAGATCAGTCGTTTAAATTAAGCTCCAACAAACCCTTTGCAGAATATGAAGAGGCAAAACAAGCTGGTTTTAAAACAAAACCAGTTATTTTAGGACCTTTATCTTTCTTATTATTGGCAAAAGGATTGGACGGCTTAAATACAATCGACTTATTGGACAAGGTTCTACCAGTATATAAAGAGATTGTTAAAAAGTTTGCAGATTTGGGTGCTGAATGGATTCAAATAGATGAACCTATATTGGTCAAAGATTTAGATTCTAATGTGGTAGCTAAAATCAAAAATACTCTAAATGAACTTAAGCAAGCTGCAGGATCTAGCAAGATTTTTCTAACTACTTATTTTGAAGATCTTAATGAAGATGTAAAAAAAGAAGTATTCGAAAGCAATGTGGATGTGGTTCATTTAGATTTAGTACGTGGTACTAAAAATAAAGAATACGTAAAAAACTCAAAAAAACAACTATCGCTAGGTTTGGTGGATGGAAGAAACGTATGGAAAGCAAACTTGCAGGAAAAAATTGACTTTATTAAAAGCAATGTTTCTGGTGATGTGATTATTGCTTCTTCCTGTCCTCTGCTTCATTCTCCTTACGATTTAGATTTGGAGCAAAAAGTACCAGCTGAAATCAAAAGATGGTTATCTTTTGCAAAGCAAAAATTACAAGAGCTTAATGTAATTAAAGGCTCTGTTAATGAAGGAACTCATCAGTCGGAATTGAAGCAAAATGCTGCGGATGTTGAAGATAGAAAAACGTCTAAATTAATCCATGATGATGCTGTTAAAAATAGAATTAAAACTATTAACAAATCTATTACAGACAGAAAATCAGGTTATGTAGATAGAGCTAAAGTTCAGAAAAGTATTTTTGCTTTACCAAAATATCCAACGACAACCATAGGATCTTTTCCACAAACAACAGATGTGAGACAGGCAAGAGCCAAATTTAAACGTGGTGAGCTGGATGTGCAAAGCTATGAAAAATTCTTGGAAGAAAAAACAATCGATACCATTAGAAAACAAGAAGAGATTGGTATTGATGTGATTGTTCACGGAGAGTTTGAGCGTAATGACATGGTAGAATACTTTGGCGAACAGCTAAAAGGATTTACCTTTACTTCAAGTGGATTTGTCCAAAGCTATGGATCTCGTTGTGTTAAACCACCAATTATTTTTGGAAACGTGTCTAGACCAAAACCAATGACTGTACGTTGGTCAAAATTTGCCCAAGAACAAACTAAGCAAATTGTAAAAGGAATGCTAACAGGTCCTATTACTATTTTGCAGTGGTCTTTTGTGCGTGATGACCAGCCAAGAAAATTTACTGCTCAAGAAATTGGCTTTGCTATTCGTGACGAAGTCGAAGACTTGGAAAAAAATGGTATTAGAATGATACAAATTGATGAACCGGCTCTTAGAGAGGGCTTGCCTTTAAAGAAAAAAGACTGGAAAGAATATCTAGTTTGGTCAGTTGATTGTTTTAAAATATCTGCAGCCGTAGTTAAAGATGAAACTCAAATTCATACTCATATGTGCTACGCAGAATTTGAAGATATCATTGATTCTATAGCGGCATTGGATGCGGATGTTATTTCTATTGAAACATCTAGATCAAGAATGGAGCTATTAACTACATTTGAAAAATTCAAGTACCCTAATGAAGTGGGTCCTGGTGTTTACGATATTCATTCACCTCGAGTTCCTTCAAAAGATGAGATGAAAGAATTGATTCAAAAAGCATCTAAGCTAATTGATCCTAGTAGAATATGGGTTAATCCAGACTGTGGTTTAAAAACTAGAGGATGGCCGGAAACTATTGACGCATTAACTAAGATGGTGGATGCTGCAAAAGAATTGAGGGCGAACTAATTGAAGAAAAAATTTAAGTTAGATACTAATCTAGTTAGGGGTGGCCTAACTAGATCTAACTTCAAAGAAACATCAGAGGCCATCTTCCTAAATTCTGGATTTGTTTACGATTCAGCAGAACAGGCTGAGGCCATCTTCAAAGGTGATCAGACTGGATTTCAATATACTAGATACGCAAATCCAACTGTTGAAATGTTTGAGCAGAGATTAGCTTTGTTAGATGGATCGGAAGCTTGCTTTGCAACTGCTAGCGGAATGGCTGCTGTATTTGGATCTATGATGTGTCAATTAAAAGCTGGAGACCATGTGGTTTCAGCTTCAGCTTTATTTGGTTCTTGCAGATATATTTTAAACGACATACTTCCCAAGTTTGGTATTGAGGTTTCTTTTATCGATGGAAAAAATATTAATGAGTGGAAAAAAAATATTAGAAAAAATACAAAAATTTTCTTTTTTGAATCCCCTTCCAATCCATGTTTAGAAATTATTGATATCAAGCAAGTTTGCACGATTGCTAAAAAAAATAAAATTACTACGATTGTAGATAATATTTTTGCATCACCCGTTCTTCAGCAACCGATTAAATGGGGAGCTGATGTAATAGTTTACTCTGGAACAAAGCACATTGATGGTCAAGGAAGAGCTATGGGAGGCGCCATTTGCTCTACCAAAAAATTTAAAGAAGATATTTTGAAACCTTTTTTAAGACACACGGGTCCTTGCATCAGTCCTTTCAATGCTTGGGTTTTGCTAAAAAGCTTAGAAACAATAAAAATAAGAGTTTTGGCTCAGTCGGAAAATGCAATTCAAATTGCCCAACAATTAGAAAAGCATAAAAAAGTAGAGAAAGTTTATTATCCTTTTTTGAAATCCTTTCCTCAATACGCACTTGCTAAAAAACAGCAGAGCCAAGGTGGAACCATGGTTGCCTTTAAGATCAAGGGCAGTAAGAAAGAAGCCTTTAAATTTATCAACTCTTTAAAATTATTTGATGTTTCTAATAATCTTGGCGATACCAAGTCTTTAGTTACCCATCCAACCACAACAACCCACAAGGTGTTGGGTGAAAAAGAAAGACAGTCTTTGGGTATTACGCCCAATCTAATAAGACTATCCGTTGGCCTAGAAGACATAAGCGATCTAAAATCTGATATTTTAGAAGCTCTTGATAAGTCTTAAATAAGTCACAATTAAAATCAGAATTAGTCCAGATTAAAGATCAAAGATCCATCTAATAACAAACTAACAAAGGAAAACTATGAAGAAGGTATTGGCAATTGTGTTGTCTTGCTTTTTATTTGGTTCTTTAGCTTTGGCGGATGTAAGCGCTAAAGATCTAATGAAACAAGTAGATAAAAAATTCGCTGCAGCTACTAAATTTTCAGTTTACGATAAACCGAATAAACTAAAAGCTGATCAAATTGATTTAATTAAAAAATTAAGAAAAGATGCAGAATCTTCTCTTAAATCTGGGAATGAAGAAGATTCTAAAAAACTTTTAGATGAAGCTTTAAAAATACTTGGATAAATTATTTTCTTCACAAGACGTAGACCTTCTGCGTCTTGTGAAATTTCCCAACAAACTTTCATCAAGAAATAGTCGTATTTTGAAATTAAGATCTTTTTAAACTAGGAGGATACAAAACATGAAACTAATCAAACCAGCACAAATCAATTCAATTGAAATTAAAAAAGAAACTTCTTTTTTTTCAAGAACTGCATCAGCAATTGTCGTTGCTAATGCCTTGGTTCTTGTAATGATTTATATGACTGTTTATGCTAGCTAAGATTTTGTAATTATTTTTACTATCCAAAAGTAAATAGATCTTGGCAAAATTCGCAGTGATTTGAATAAGACCATCATTGGGAAAGGGAAAGTTATCTCGTATTTCTCTTTTTCTAATCCATCATAAATAATAGAAGCAGCCTTTTCTGCAGACATTAAAAAAGGCATATCAAAAGTATTTTTCTCCGTTAGTCTTGATTGGACAAAACCAGGATTGATGACACTGACTTTAATATTATATTTATCACAATCTATCTTAATAGACTCCGCATAGTTCATCATCGCAGCTTTGCTTGGTCCATAAGAAGAAGAGTTGGGCAAGCCGCCAAATCCTGCTAGAGAAGCCACAATGCCTAAGTGGCCGTGATTCTGATTTTTTAAATGAGGTAACAAAACTGAAAATACATTAATCATACCCATAAAATTAACGTCCATTGTTTTTTTGAAAAGGGCAAGATCAATTTCAAATGTATTGTGCGGCTGATAATAACCTGAGCAATAAATAACTTTGTTAATGATTGGACATATTTTAAGAATATTCGATATTTTCTCAGCGCATTGAGTAGCTATAGTAACATCCAAATTGTCAGTGATAATCTTTGCTTTTCTATCGGCAAACTCCTTTTTCAATTCTTCTAACTTTGCCTCCGTCCTTCCAAGCAAAACTAGGGTATCTGAAGAATTGGCATATTTTTTTGCAAGCTCGTGCCCGATGCCAAAAGTTGCTCCTATAATTAAAACATTCATAATATTATTAAAAAATATGTTATATAGTGATATAAAATAACGCTTATGGCATCAAGAATTGAATCAGATAGCTTTGGAAAAATAAAAGTCCCAAGCGATAAGTATTGGGGAGCCGGCACTCAAAGATCTTTGCAATTTTTCAAAATAGGAAAAGGAAATGTGCCAATTGAATTAATCCACGCCATTGCCATAGTAAAAAAAGCAGCTGCTGTTGTTAATTTGAAATATAAAGATATTACACCGAAAGTTGCGAAAGCTATTATCAAAGCATCCGAAGAAATCATTGCTGGAAAGCTAGATGATAATTTTCCACTAAGAGTTTGGCAAACAGGTTCGGGAACCCAAACTAATATGAATGTTAATGAAGTTATAGCAAATCGAGCTATTGAAATATTGGGTGGCAAGATGGGAAGCAAGAATCCTGTGCATCCTAATGATCATGTTAACAAAGCACAGTCTACCAATGATACGTTCCCTACTGCTATGCATATTGCGATCGCCATTGAGACAAATAAAAAATTAATTCCAGCTATTGATTCATTAGAAAAAATCTTAGCTAAAAAATCAAAAGAGTTTAACAATATAGTAAAAATTGGAAGAACTCACTTACAGGACGCAACACCTCTGACGCTTGGTCAAGAATTTTCTGGTTATCATGCGCAAATTTCAAAATCCCTCACTAGAATTAAAAGAGCTCTTCTGGAAATTTATCCTTTAGCACAAGGAGGAACTGCAGTTGGAACTGGTATCAATTCAAGAAAAGGTTGGGATGTAAAAATTGCTGCAGAAATTAAAAAAATAACCAAACTACCTTTTCATACTGCAAAAAATAAGTTTGAAGCATTAGCGGCGCACGATTCTATTGTCAATTTTTCCGGAACACTTAACACAACTGCTGTTGCTTTAATGAAAATTGCGAATGATATTAGATTTTTAGGATCGGGACCTAGAGCCGGATATGGGGAATTGATGTTACCTGAAAATGAACCTGGCTCATCTATTATGCCTGGGAAAATAAATCCAACTCAATGTGAGGCTGTGACAATGGTATGCGTCAAGGTAATTGGAAATCATAATGGTATCACTATGGCTGGATCGCATGGTCACTTTGAGTTAAATGTTTTCAAACCACTTATTGCCCACAATATTTTACAATCCATCGATCTAATGTCTGACTCCGTTAAGTGCTTTGTAAATTTTTGTGTAAAAGGCATTAAGCCAAACAAAAAGAGAATTGAACAATTGCTTAATGAATCTTTAATGCTAGTTACAGCTCTTGCTCCAAGAATTGGATATGACAATGCAAGCAAGATTGCAAAAACAGCTCATAAAAACGGGACTAATTTAAAAGAGGAAACTCTAAAAACGGGTTTGATGACTGAAAAAGAATATATTCGGATTATGAATCCCAAAAAAATGACTCATCCTTATTAACTAATAAAGACTTAAAAAATTTTTTAAGACAAAAGACTTTTCCAAATTACCCGATAGCATTGCATTTAGATTGTCATTAAGATTCTCTATTTCTGAACGGCTGTAACTCTTATTAGAAAAAAAATCATCAATAGCAATTTTTGCTTTTTTTATATTTAAAGTTCCTTGTGCAGTCATGCTATATTGATCCTGTAGAGCTCGAGAATTGCAAGATCTGTTGCACAATTTTTTTAATTGATTGGTTCTAAATTTTGTGTTGAAGAACATAAGTTTGTCCTTATCTTCTTCAAATATTCTTCCCGTTAGCTGCAGATAATTTTTCTCTGAAACAAATTCTACCTTATTTAAGATGATGTCTCCGCTGTCAAAGCTAACATCAACATTTAAATTGTCAAAATAATTTTGATCTAAAAACACATTTTTAAATTCTATATTGA
>FLOH01000358.1_pt1 | contig 107046 bp, 90 predicted proteins | sample 756751 | NCBI WGS metagenome assembly FLOH01 (sample SAMEA4026879, study PRJEB14308) | marine metagenome | biome: coastal water; material: water | depth 74 m
GTTATAGAAAAACCGATCCTGAGAACTATCCAGCCGACCCATCATCGCTCCGTCCTCCTGATAATTACCAGAAAAATGGAATCATGTTCTCAGGCCTTGATCAAGGAGAGTTTTGCAACAGAATCCTGCCGTGAGCAGACGACTGTGAAATTTCTTGACTTTTTACTTAAAATATGATAGTATTCCTATACTGTTTTTGCTCTTTTCCATTGTGAATCCCTATCGCACTGCGCCCGTATCGGTGTGCAAGCGGGTCGGTGTGCACCCAGATCGGTGTGTTAACGGGTCGGCGTTCTGACCTGGCGCAGCCACTCTCCCTACCCGCCTAAATATTGGTATGAGTGCGCAAAAACCGCGGGCTCGTCCGGGTCAGCCGTTTGCGGTGTTTTCAGAGCCGATGTCTACAAAAGTCTACATTATTATGGAAAATAAGGAGACCTAAGACATTGAAACAAAAGAAAACCTAAAGGTTAACGTGTTGCAAAGTGAACAAAAGTCTACAAATGTCTACATTTTGTTAAATATCAAGGGCTTACAGGGATGGTAAATTGGCCGTCTCATCCCGCCTAGCGGTTCTCTGCCAAGATGCCCCCGGCCAGATAGAGCGAGCCGCAAATCAGCACCCGGGCCGTGCTTTTACCCCCTGAGATTTCTGCGCCTTCGATGATGGTGCGCAACGCCGTGGCGACGTCCGGTGCGGCGGTTGCCGCCATGCCGATGCCGGTCGCCACACGGGCCAGTTCATCGGCTGGCAGGGCGTTTTCCTCACCCGGGATCGTTACCGTGGTGACACTGGCGGCGACGTCTTTCAGCTTACCCAGGAACATCGCCGGGTCCCGGCTGTTGAGCGTACCGAAAATCAGATGCAGGGGCCGCGTGTCGCCTGCATCAATCCACGCCCGGGCCTCATCGGCGATCACCACCGCCGCCGCCTCGTTATGGCCGCCATCGAGCCAGAGTTCCCACTCACCCGGTATATTCCCATCCGTCTGGTCAGGCAGCATATCGACCAGTGGACCGGCGGCCAGATGCTGGAACCGGGCGGGCCACGTCACCATCTGCAGCCCACGGGCAATCTGGGGTCCGGTTATCGCGAAATCCGGCAGGGCATCAAGCGCCTGCACGGCGACAGCGGCGTTATGGAGCTGGTGCGCCCCCGGCAGGCCCGGCTTCGGCAGATATTGTTCCAAACCATCCTTATGGATCGTAAAGCCGCCCGCCAGCGGCGCGACCTGCCAGTCTGTGCCTTCACGCTGCACGGAGACGCCCAACTCAGCGGCGCGTTTCAAAATGACCGCTTCGACCGCCGGTATCTGGCGCGCCATCACACAGGGCACGCCGGGTTTCAGGATACCGGCTTTCTCGAACGCGATTTCTTCAATGGTGTCGCCCAGAAATTGCTGATGATCGAGGGAGATTTCCGTGATTATGGTGAGCGCCGGATGCGCCACCACGTTGGTGGCATCGAGCCGGCCACCCAGCCCGGTTTCCAGAATCAAAACATCCGCCGGTGTGCGGGCAAAGGCCAGAAAGGCGGCGCAGGTGGTGATCTCGAAGAACGTGATGGGCTCACCATCATTGAGCCGCTCGCATTCTTCCAGCAAGGCGGTGAGCTCTTCGTCCGTGATCAGTTCGCCCGCGACCCGGATGCGTTCATGGAACCACACCAGATGGGGTGAGGTATAGACGTGGACCCGTTTGCCGGCGGCCTCAAAAGCGGCCCGCAGATAGGCAATGACCGAGCCCTTGCCGTTGGTGCCCGCGACATGGATGGCCGGTGGCAGGGCCACTTCCGGATGATCCAGTCGCGCCAGCAGACGCTCTACCCGGTCCAAAACCAGGTCGATCACCTTGGGATGGAGGCTCATCAGGCGGTCGAGAACCATATCGCTGCGCCGGGGGTTTGGTTGCTGTGTCATTGAAGGGGTGGCAACGCCGTACCCGTTATCTGCGAGGCAGCGCAGCAAACACCGGCGGCAGGGCGTTGCTTTCACCCGGCTGAGCGGGGTGGTGGCATAACATGCCGATGATCCGGATCAGGGTGTCCCGCAAATCAGCGCGGTGCGTCACCATATCGATCATGCCGTGATCGAGCAGGTATTCAGCGGTCTGGAAATCATCGGGCAGTTGCTCGCGGATGGTTTGCTCGATCACGCGTTTGCCGGCAAACCCGATCATGCAACCCGGCTCCGCAATGGCGATATCGCCGAGCATGGCAAAGGAGGCGGAAACCCCACCCGTGGTCGGATCGGTCAGCAGGACGATATAAGGCAGACCGGCCTCACGGACTTCCTCAACGGCGATGGTCGAGCGCGCCATCTGCATGAGCGACAGGATGCCTTCCTGCATGCGCGCGCCGCCGGACGCCGGAACAACGATCAGGGGCGCGTTCTGCAGGACGGCCAGCCGGGCGGCGGACAATAACCCGTCACCCACGGCAATGCCCATGGAGCCGCCCATGAACTCGAAATTAAAGGCGGCGATAACCGCCTTGTTGCCCCCCATGGTGCCATGGGCGACCAGCAGGGCGTCATCTTCACCGGTCTTGCTCTGGGCGTCTTTCAGGCGATCTGAATACTTGCGGCGATCCTTGAATTTCAGGGGATCGGCAACAGGAGATTTCAATTCAATGGTTGTGTACTTACCGTCATCAAACAGCAGTTCGAGCCGCTGGCGCACACTCAGGCGCATATGGTGGCCACAATGCTGGCAGACGTGCAGGTTCTTTTCCAGATCGCGGTGGAAAATCATTTCTTCACAACTGGAGCACTTGTGCCACAGGTGATCGGGTATCTCTTTTTGAGTGCCGACCAGTTCCTGTAGTTTCGGACGGACCCAGCTTTTCAACCAGTTCATTTGCCGATTCCTCGTTTTGTTGCACCGCTGCTTGCGCCGTGAACGCCATCGGCCAGTCCCCGGACGAAATCATGGGCCTTGTCGGCCAGCCCCGGCAACGCGCGGCCCTCGTCGTCCAGGTTTTCGGTGATGACTTTCACCAGCGCCGATCCTACCACAGCGGCGTCTGCAATGCTCGCTATGTCCGCAGCCTGTTCCGGCGTTGTAATCCCGAACCCGACGGCGACCGGCAGGTCTGTCTGGGCCCGGATGCGCTCCACATGGGGCTGAATATCAGCCGAGGTGGCCGACCGCGTGCCGGTAATGCCCGTAATGGAGACATAATAGACGAACCCGGAGGCGTTTTCGAGGACACGGGGCAGCCGCGCATCCGTGGTGGTTGGCGCGGTCAGGTAAATGAAGTTGATCCCGGCCTTGATCGCGGGCAGGCACAGCTCGGACTCTTCTTCCGGCGGCAGATCAACCATGATCAGGCCGTCGACGCCGGCGTCCACGGCATCGCTCAGGAACGCATCAACACCATAGATATAGATCGGGTTGTAGTAACCCATCAGAACGATGGGTGTCTCCCCGTCACGGGTCCGGTAGTCACGCACCATCTCGATGGTTTTCTTGAGGGTCTGCCCGGCCTTGAGGGCGCGTAGCGACGATGCCTGGATGGCTGGGCCGTCGGCCATGGGGTCCGAAAACGGCATGCCGATTTCAATCAGGTCAGCGCCGGCTTCCGCCAGACCACTGAGGACCGCCACAGAGGTGTCATAATCCGGGTCGCCTGCGGTAACGAAGGTGACAAGGCCGCTACGGCCTGCTTCCTTCAGAGCGGCGAAACGCCGCGTGATTCGTGTTTCCACGCTCATCCGGCCCTCCCTTACAATTCCACGCCGAGATGTTCGGCCACGGCAAAGACATCCTTGTCACCGCGCCCGCACATGTTCATGACCAGCAGATGATCTTTCGGCAAATCAGGGGCGACCTTCTCCACATGGGCAACGGCATGGGCCGGCTCAAGCGCCGGGATGATCCCTTCCAGTCGGGTGACGAGCTGGAACGCCGCGAGGGCTTCCTTGTCGGTGACCGAAACGTATTCAACCCGACCCGATTCATGCAGCCATGAATGTTCAGGCCCGATGCCGGGATAGTCCAGTCCGGCGGAAATCGAATGCCCGTCCTTGATCTGGCCGTCTTCGGTTTGCAGCAGGTAAGTCCGGTTGCCGTGCAGCACGCCGGGTCGGCCGCCATTGAGCGACGCGCAATGCTCGCCCGTCTCGATACCATGGCCGGCGGCTTCAACACCGGTGATCTTGACGGACTCATCATCGAGGAACGGATGGAACAGGCCCATGGCGTTTGAGCCGCCACCGATACAGGCGACGAGGCTATCGGGCAGGCGGCCTTCGGCTTCATGCATCTGTTCACGCACCTCGTTGCCGATGACGCACTGGAAGTCGCGCACCATGGTCGGATAGGGATGCGGTCCGGCAACCGTGCCGATCAGATAGTACGTGTTGTCCACATTGGAAACCCAATCGCGCAAGGCTTCATTCATGGCGTCTTTCAGGGTTCCCGTGCCGCTGGTCACCGGCACCACTTCGGCACCGAGCAGCTTCATGCGGAACACATTGGGCGATTGCCGCTTCACATCGGTCGCCCCCATGTAGACAACGCACTGAAGCCCGAACAGGGCGCACACTGTTGCCGTGGCGACGCCATGCTGGCCGGCACCGGTTTCCGCGATGATCCGGGGCTTGCCCATGCGTTTGGCGAGCAGAATCTGACCCATGGTGGAATTAATCTTGTGCGCGCCGGTATGGTTCAGCTCGTCACGCTTCATATAGATCTTTGCACCGCCCAGATGTTCGGTCAGGCGTTGGGCGTAATAAAGCGGACTGGGGCGGCCAACATAATGCTTCAGGTAGTAAGTCAGCTCGTCGAGAAATTCAGGATCATCCTTGTATTTGGTGTATGCCTGCTCGACCTCGAGGATCAGCGGCATCAGCGTTTCGGCCACAAAGCGCCCGCCGAAGATGCCAAAATGACCCCCTTCGTCCGCCCCACCGCGATAGGTATTCAGCTTTCCCATCAACCCTTCCTGCTCCGGCTCATAATGATAAAAATCCAATGCCCGGTCATACCGCACAAGTGCTAGTGATTACAGCAAGAATTGAGATTTTCAGCTTAAACCACCCTGAATCAGGGCCTCAGGCTTTTGCGGCTGTCAGAAATGTGGCAATTTTTTGTAAATTCTTTTCGCCCGGCTCATCTTCCACGCCGGAGGAAACATCCACGCCGGGGGCGGCACTGATTTGGATCGCTTCTGCCACATTTTCCGGGGTTAACCCGCCCGCCAGCAACCAGGGACAGGCCCACGTTTCACCCGCCAAAAGGTGCCAATCGAAGGCCAGGGCATTACCGCCGGGGCGGTCAGCACCTTTCGGTGGCTTGGCGTCAAACAGCAGGTGGTCGACGATACCTTCGTAAGTTCTTGCCGCTACAATGTCCTCTGGGCCGGAAATGGCACAGGCTTTCATGACCGGTAGGCCAAAGCGGGTTTTTACCTGGGCGACCCGTTCCGGGGACTCCGATCCATGCAGTTGCAGCAGATCGAGCGAAACGCTGTTCACGATCGCCGTGATGGCGTCATCAGCAGCATCAACCAGCAGTCCGACGCACGTCGCCCTGTCGCCGACGCGATCGCACAGCAGGGCGGCGTTATCAATGCCTACAAACCGGGGCGTGCGCTCGAAAAAATTAAACCCCACCATGTCCGCGCCATTTTCAAGGGCGGCATCAACGGCTTCAGGGGTTTTTAAACCACAGATTTTGACAACAACGCTCATGAATTTGACTGGTTATCCTGTACCGACAAGGTGGCTTGCTTCGCGGTTATCCGCGACATGAATTTCTGGTGATCAATAATCGCCCGTTCGTGAGTGCCTTCGCCGATCAGGCCTTCCTCATCGTGGGCCTCGACCGTGAAGAACAACCGTCGGCCCTCCACTTTCTCCAGCGTAACAAGGGCATATATGCCTGATCCCACAGGCGTCGCCGATATGTGGCTCACACAGATATGGGTGCCGACAGATTGCTCGCCATCGTCGAGGTGGGGATTGATCGCCTCGATACAGGCCCACTCGATAAACCCCACCATATAGGCGGTGGCGAACACCGGTGGCATGACCTGAAACGAGTCAGCCTCGGGAAAAACCGCAGGGACCGTGTGCCCATCGCTGACATCGAGATCAAAGCGCAGGTGAATACCGGGCTTCAGGGTTTCTTTCATGGCTATTAATCCAACTCGTCTGCAATACGTTCCGCCGCCGCCACAGGGTCATCAGCGCCTGTGATGGGCCGTCCGATCACCAGATAGTCGGCACCCTTCGCAATGGCTTCTTTGGGTGTCATAACCCGCTTCTGGTCGCCGGTGGCGGCCCATGTGGGGCGAATACCCGGCACCAGCAGTTTGAATTCAGGGCCGCAGGCCTCACGCAGCGCCTCAATCTCGCGGGCCGAACACACCACGCCATCGATGCCATTGTCCTGGGATAGTCTGGCGAGGCGTACAACCTGGGTCGTAACGTCGGTATCGACGCCAATGGCATGAAGGTCATCATCATCGAGCGAGGTGAGGACCGTTACGGCCAGCACCAGAGGTCGATCATTACCCGCTTCCGCCGCTGCATCAGCAGCCGCATGCAGCATGGCCGCACCACCGGCGGCATGAACATTGACGATGGCCGGCTTTAACGGCAGAGAGGCCCGGACCGCGCCTGCGACCGTGTTGGGGATATCGTGCCACTTCAGGTCAATGAAAACGGGCATGCCCGTATCGGATACCCGACGCACACCATCCGGCCCGTTCGCCGTGAAGAATTCCTTGCCGACCTTCGCGCCACCGACATGTCCTGTCAGATTGCGGGCAAGCGACACCGCGTGATCGATATCGGTGGTATCAAGGGCGGTAAAAATACGGTCCGTGGGTTTCATGGCGTCTCACAAAAATCAGGTGTGAGGGTTATAACCTCAGCTCCGCTCAAATGCCAGTTTTGCCGCCGCCAGATCCTCAATCGCCGTGCCGGAGGATTTGAACAGGGTGATCTCCTCATCACTACCACGGCCCTGCTTTTCGCCCCGGCACAGCTCAAACAGATCGGCCTGGATATCGGCTTCCGTGAGAGCGCCTGATCGGATTGCCTGAACGATGTCACCGCCTTCATTCAGGCCGCCTTCGAGGGTATCGACAAACACCCGGGCACGGCGCATGCATTCATCATCGGTTTCGCGCATATCCGGCTTGAAGGCCCCGACCAAGTCCACATGCTGACCCGCCTGCAACCAGGCTCCCTGAACCAGCGGTGTCGTTGAGAGGGTCGCGCAGGAAATCACATCAACACTACGCACGGCTGTTTCCAGATCTTCGGCAATGGTCACGCTGGAAAACCCGTCGCCATCCAGTTCGTCCGCCAGTTTGCGAGCATTTTCGGGCTTGCGGCCCCAGATGATGACATCACGGATCGGTCGGGCTGTGGCGTGGGCGCGGACCAGATTGGGTGCCATGACGCCGGTGCCAACCATTAGCAAGCGTGATGCATCTTCCCGCGCCAGATAACGCGCTGCCAGACCCGAAGCCGCTGCCGTGCGGCGCGCGGTCAGCTCCGGTCCGTCGATCATGGCCAGAGGCTCTCCCGTCACAGCGGATGACAGGGCGTAGGACGCCATGACGCTGGGCAATCCGCGCTCCATGTTTCCGGGCATGACTGTCGCCAGCTTGATACCGAGAAAACCGTCCTTTTCCCACGCCGGCATGATCAGGATCGTGCCGTCATCCTCGCCATCCTTGGCCATGGTGTGATGATGACGTAGTGGCAATTCCGCCCCCTTGCGGAACTGTTCGGCAATAGCGTCCATCAGATCGGGAAATTGTAGCGCCCGGCGTGTGGCGTCAGCGTCAATAATCCGCATGGGATCAGACTGTATCGGCGGGAGGTGATAGCCTCCTGCCTGGCTCAGTGATCGGAATGGTGGCCGGAACGGTTATGCCATCAGCGGCCCGCGCATCAGCTTCCAGTGCTGCAACGCGGTCTTTCAGGCGGCGGCTCTCGGCGCTCGCAAGATCCGCTTCACGGGTTTTCAGGCGAGCCGTTCGTCGGGCCTTGGCGCCATTCAGCCAGGTTGAAATTCCGCCCCACAACACCCCCATAAGAAGCGCCGCAAACACTACAGCAAACAACGGCACATCGACCATGATCGGGAACGGCCACAAATCAATGGTGGTCGCGTCCTTGTTGGTCACCGAAAAGACGATGAGCAGGACGGCTATAGGAAAAAGAATAATCCAGGATAAGTGCTTCACGTGTGCCAGCTATGCCCGAAGTTGTTTTACTGGGCGCATCCGAGGATCAACTGTTCAGTTTCTCACGAAGTTGCTTGCCCGTCTTGAAATAGGGAATGAATTTCTCGGATACCGAAACAGAATCGCCGGTCCGCGGATTGCGGCCGACGCGAGCGCCACGCTGTTTGACGGAAAACGCGCCAAAGCCACGTAATTCCACTCGGTCACCACTGGCCAGAGCTTCCGTGATTTCGTCAAAGATCGTCGTTACGATCCGTTCGATATCGCGCTGGTAGAGGTGTGGATTTGCCGCTGCAAGGCGCGCAATCAATTCGGATTTAGTCATCGTCATTCCCTCTCGCCGTTCCATCCCCGTTTATCCGGAACGCAGTTTGATTCCCACTGATTCACTTTTGACAGCCAGGTCCCGCGTCTCAACATCTACAGATGCAAGTCAGGGTGCCAGAGTGCGAGAATACCGTCAAGTCTAAGTCTTTCTGAAAACAGTGCTTTTCCGAACATCGTGGCAAACATATCCTGCCATTCGTCGATCTCGCCACGGGGTGTTACGTCGATGGTTGGTAGCTCGGAACCGATTTCCGCGTTTTCCGTTAACCACTGCCGGGCATCCCGCTGGTCGCCAATGGCGTCAATCAGGCCGGCATCCAGCGCTTGGCGCCCCGAAAAAATCCGACCGTCCGCCAATTGGCGTGTTTTGTCTGCTGCCATGACGCGTCGTTCGGACACCATGGAAATGAAAATATCGTGCAAATCAGCGATAACACCTTCAATCATCAGGCGTGCTTCAGGCAAAAAAGGCTCCATGGGATTTGGTTGAGCCTTCATGGGATTGCTTTTCACGGTTTCAGGTTTTACGCCCAGTTTCTCAAGTAACCCACTGACATCCGCCGTTTGCAAAATCACGCCGATCGACCCGGTAATCGTGCCCTCCCGTGCATAGATACGTTCAGCCGCCAGAGCCGTCATATAGGCTGCGGACGTTCCTGTATTCCCCATTACGGCAACAACAGGAATGGATTCCGCAATACGACGAAGACCGTGAAACAGGTTCTCGCCACCAACAAAGGTGCCGCCGGGGCTGTCGATTGCAACAATCAGCGCCCGCACCGAATCATCGTCCAGAAGCTCGGCCAACAGATCATTTCGATCCGGGTCGTCCAGGATCAGACCATCGACCGCCAAACGCGCCACGTACGGTTTTGAAGGTAAAACATCAAGGCGTGCTGTGGCAATGAGCCCTACCACCACAATCGCCAGAATGCCAACAACGCGCCAGAATACCAGGCTGCGTTTAAGCCGCCTTCGATCCAGAATTCGGTCGGCATCCATGGTCATGATGATTTAATCCCGGAAAATACACGCCAGACAGAATAACGGCGCACAGGCGATTTGCCTATGCGCCGCATTCATTATGATCAGGCGTCGTCTTTGGTTTCGTCGCCGTCTTTATCATCGGCCTCGGCAGCGACTTCCTCAGCGGGAGCCTCTTCCTCGGCGTCTGCTTTTTTGGCAGCGGCTTTTTTAGCAGGAGCTTTTTTGGCAGGGGCTTCTTCATCATCCCCCGACTGCTTCTGCTTTAAAGCCGCACCAAGGATATCGCCCAGACTTGCGCCGGAATCAGATGATCCGTAGTCGGCCATTGCCTTTTTCTCATCCTCGACCTCGCGGGCCTTAATGGAGAGGCTAAGCTTGCGACTCTTGGCGTCAATCTGGGTGATCTTGGCGTCGATCTTTTCGCCAGCAGCGAAACGATCCGGACGCTGTTCGGAACGATCCCGTGACAGGTCACCCTTGCGGATAAATCCGGAAAGATCGCCAACCTTGACTTCAATGCCGCCATCAGTAATCGCGGTGACCTCACAGGTAACAACAGCGCCCTTTTTCACACCGGAAAGTGCGGCACCCGTGGTGTCTTCACTCAACTGCTTAACGCCCAGAGAGATGCGTTCTTTTTCCACATCCACATCGAGAACCTTGGCTTTGACGACGTCACCCTTGGAATACTCGGTGATGGCTTCCTCGCCGGTCGTGTTCCAGGACAGATCCGAGAGGTGAACCATGCCGTCGATCTCACCGGACAGGCCAATGAACAGGCCAAATTCAGTGATATTCTTGACTTCACCCTCGACCTCGGTACCGGTCGGGTAGGTGGCCAGGAAGTTATCCCACGGATTGTCAGAGCACTGCTTGAGGCCCAGGCTGATCCGGCGTTTTTCGGGATCGACGTCAAGAACCATGACTTCGACTTCCTGAGATGTGGAAACAATCTTGCCGGGATGCACGTTCTTTTTGGTCCAGCTCATTTCTGAAACGTGAACCAGACCTTCGACACCGGCTTCGAGTTCAACAAAAGCACCGTAATCAGTGATGTTGGTGACACGGCCATTGAACTTGGCACCGACCGGGAATTTAGCAGCGACGCCATCCCAGGGATCTTCTTCCAGCTGCTTCATGCCCAGCGAGATGCGTTGGGTTTCGGCATTGAAACGAATGACCTGCACCTTGACGGTCTCGCCAATCTGAAGGGCTTCCGACGGATGGTTGATCCGGCGCCATGCAATATCGGTAACGTGCAGCAGGCCATCAACGCCACCCAGGTCCACGAACGCACCATAATCAGTGATGTTCTTGACCATGCCTTCCAGAACCTGACCTTCCGTCAGATTGGAAATCAGGTCGGAACGGGCTTCGGAGCGGGTTTCTTCCAGTACGGCGCGGCGTGAAACAACGATGTTGTTACGCTGAGCGTCCATCTTGAGAATCAGGAACGGCTGGGGGGTGCCCATGAGCGGCGTAATGTCACGAACTGGGCGGATATCAACCTGGCTGCCCGGCAGGAACGCCACAGCGCCTTCGAGATCAACAATGAAGCCACCTTTGACCCGGCCAAAGATGGTGCCGGTAACACGTTCGGTCGCGTTGAATGATTTTTCCAGTTCCTGCCATGATTCCTCACGACGAGCGCGTTCGCGGCTGAGGCGGATCATGCCATCGCGATCTTCATAGCGCTCAACATAGACATCAACGCTGTCACCAACGGCAAGCGTCACGGCCGAGCCAAATTCCTTCAACGAAACGCGACCTTCGGATTTCAGGCCAACGTCGACGGTTACGGCATCGCTATCTATAGCAATAACGGTTCCTTTAACGACACGGCCTTCCAGGCCATCCCCAAAGGATTCGTCAAGCAACGCGGCAAAATCTTCGGTAATTATTGGGGCCGCATCACCTTGTGCGGCAGCATTGGCAGAAGCCATTGTAATATTCCTTCTTCACATCGTTGTTTCTGGCCACCCGGTTGGTTCCGGCGGTCTTGAAAAATTGTGGTTAAAGTTATGTGCCCTATAGCAGGCGCGGCGTTTTACGCCTTTGAGCGGATAAAGTCCAGTGCCGTATCAAACACGACGTCTATGCCCATATCACTGGTGTCAATCTGGCAGGCATCATCGGCAGCCTGCAGGGGGGCGGTTTCGCGTCCCTGATCGCGGGCATCACGTATTTTCATGTCTTCGAGCACCTTGTCATAGTCCGCCACGCCGTCGCGGGCGAGCAGCTCCTTATAACGGCGACCGGCACGAACCTCGACAGCAGCCGTGATATAGAGCTTCGCAGAGGCATCGGGACAAACCACCGTGCCGATGTCCCGCCCGTCAAGAATGGCCCCTGCTGTGTCACCCGGCGGATTGCCCGCAAAAGCCCGCTGAAATTCAAGCAATGCCTGTCGCACATTTGGATACGCCGAAACGATGGAGGCCGCACTACCGGCTGTCTCTGTCCTGAGGCCGTCTGCTTCCATATCCGCCGCCGACAGGCTCCGGGCCATGGTAGCGGCGAGGGCTTCATCTCCAGGGTCGCCGCCAGCGCGAACAACCTTCATGCCAACGGCCCGGTACAGCAACCCGGTATCCAGCTTGGCCAGATTGTAATGTTCCGCCAACCGTGCAGCGAGCGTTCCCTTGCCGGCACCAGCCGGTCCATCTATGGCAATAATCATCTGTTTCCATCCCATATCACTGAATTAGCCGGCGGTTCACCCGACAGCAGCCTCAATCGTTTCCAGGGCCACATCGATTTCGGCTTCCGTGTTGTAATAGTGCGGCGATAGTCTGACCAGTGGCGGGAGATTGCGCGCCGCAAAATCGAGAACCGTGCTGTCTGCTGTCGTCATACTACAGTTAACTTTGTTTTGTCTGAGGGCATCAATGACATCGGCCGATGATTGCCCCGCCACATCAAACGTTACAATAGCGCATTTATCATGACCAACGTCACGGACCGTGACGCCGCTGATCGCCGCCAAGCCGCCACGCAGGCGATTGGCCAGCATTGAAGCACGATCCCTGATGACATCAAGGCCAATATCCAGCGCATAATCGACAGCGACGCCCATACCGAGCTGGGCGGCGTAGTTATTTTCCCACAATTCAAATCTTTTGGCCGTCTCGCAGAGTGAGTAGGTCTCCGCATCGACCCATGTTGCCGCAAAATGGTCAATCATCGGCGGCTCCAGATCATCCATGACACCGGAGCGAACGTACAGGAACCCGGTTCCCCTGGGGCCACGGAGAAACTTGCGTCCCGTGGCGCTCAGCATATCGCACCCGATGACGGCAACATCGATGGGCATCTGCCCCACGGCCTGACAGGCATCCAGCAGGTACAGGATATTATTTTCACGGGCAATGGCCCCGATAGCTTCCGCCGGATTGACCAATCCACCACTGGTTGGGACATGAGTGATGGCGATCAGCCGAACGTGATCATCAAGCATGGCGCGAAGCGCCTCCGGATCGGAGGCGCCCGATGAATCGTTGGGAATGACGTCAATCCTGACACCTTTCCATTTTACCATTTGCAGATAGCCAATGTAATTCGCACCGTATTCGGCTTCGCAGGTAAGGATCCGGTCGCCTTCCTGAAACGGGATAGAGAAAAAAGCCTTGTTCCAGGCCATCGTGGCGCTTTCGGCCAGGGCAATTTCAGTCGGGTCCGCATTGAGCAGCCGGGCTAAGGAGCCATAGACCCTGTCGTGCGCATCCTGGGCCTCGCTCTTGGCCTCATAGCCACCAATGGCCTCTTCAAGGTCAAGATGGGCACGCACGGCATCCACAACCGGTTTGGGCATTAACGCCGCGCCGGCATTATTCAGGTGGATCCGGTTGGCCGTGCCGGGCGTATCCGCCCTGATCGCATCTAAATCAAACATGAATGTCCTTCAAAAAACATATCCCGGAGTCATGCCCCGGAGATTGATGCCCCGATACCGTTCATGATATCCATAAAGCCGGGAAAGCTGGTCGCGATCGGCGTCGCATCATCAACACTGATAGCCGTCTCGGCCGCCATGCCCAGCACCAGGAACGACATCGCGATACGATGGTCCAGATGGGCCGGCACCGTCGCACCCCCTTTGGGTTTGTTGCCAGTTCCGCCAATCCCGTGAACAACCAGCCAGTCGTCGCCCTCTTCTATAGAAACGCCACAGGCTTCCAGCCCGCGCGCCACGGCGTCCAGGCGGTCGCTTTCCTTCACCCGCAACTCGCCAAGGCCGGTCATGCGTGTCGATCCTTCGGCGCATGCCGCCGCCATGGCCAGCACAGGATATTCATCAATCATCGACGGTGCGCGCTCCGGTGGCACCACGATCCCTTTAAGCGGCCCAGCCGTAACCGTAATGTCGGCAATAGGCTCGCCTGCCTCGGTCCGCTCATTCTCCAGCGTCAGGGACGCGCCCATTTCCTTTAACGTCTCGATCAATCCAGCACGCAACGGGTTCAGCCCCACACCCGTGACGGTCACCGCCGATCCCGGCACGATCAATCCGGCTACAAGGGGAAAAGCCGCCGAAGAGACATCCCCGGGCACGCGCACGTTTTGGCCCGTCATTTCGGGCTGGCCGGTCAGGGTAATGCGCCGGCCACCATCGGGGGTTTCCTCTGTCACGACCGTCGCCCCGAAATGCGTCAGCATGCGTTCGGAATGATCGCGCGTCGGCTGGGGTTCGATAACCGTTGTCTGTCCAGCTGTATTCAGGCCCGCCAGCAAGATCGCTGATTTGACCTGGGCTGAGGCGACCGGCAGCGTGTACTCAATGGGGACAAGCTGGTCCGTGCCGATCACAGCAAGCGGCATACGCCCCTCCGAACGGGTCTGGAACCCCACACCCATTTGCGCCAACGGCATAATAACTCGCGCCATGGGGCGCCCGTTCAACGATGCATCGCCGGTGAAAAAAGTCGTGAAGGAATGAGCCGCCACCAGACCTATCAGCAGGCGTGCAGCGGTACCTGAATTTCCCATATCCAGCACATCCGTAGGTTCCGACAAACCGCCGACGCCGCGCCCGTAAACCCGCCAGGCACCGCCTGGTTGATCCGGGCGAATGACTTCTGCACCCATCTGTTCCATGGCGGCGGCGGTGCTGAGGACGTCTTCTCCCTCCAGCAGGCCGTCGATCACCGTCTCGCCAACAGCGATGCCGCCGAACATCAGGGCGCGGTGTGAAATCGACTTGTCGCCGGGAACAGCGATCCGCCCCGAAAGATTGGTGGCGGGTTGGGAGGACACTGATTGAATTGTCGGGCCTGACACGAACTGATTTCCTTTAACCATGCCAAATTATAGCGTTTTCGGTAGGTTCTCATACAACAATCAGGGCGGCGTGAATAGTCGTGAATGGTGCGACAGGCCCTTTCGGCACGATCTCCGAGTGGATACTTCCCAAAATAATTTTCGCGATTAATTTCCCGTCAGGCATTTTTCGTTTTGACAGGCGGGAATGAAATGGCTATGGCAGAGTTTAACTACAGTGATACTCAATTCCACTCTGCGGAGAACAATACACGTGACAAAACCAGAATGGGGAACCAAGCGTCTGTGCCCGAGCTGCGGTGCCCGCTTTTATGACATGAAACAAACCCCGGTCACCTGCCCGGGATGTAAGGCTGATGTGCCGATCGAGGTATTGCCAAAAGCCAGGAAAGCCGCGCCAGCCAAGGAAGCCCCGGCACCGGTCAAAGATAAGATCGTGGCTGATCCTGCTTCGGACGATGACTCGAAAGACGACGATCTCGAGGTCGCCATTGACGATGTCGAAGACATCGACGATGACGATGATGACGCCCTGATTGAGGATGCATCCGATCTTGAAGAAGATGATGACATCCCCGAAATCGCGGAACATATGGATGAAGACAAGAACGCCGACGGGTAAGCAACGGGCAATCTCTGGGCGCACGATCCGGGGATAGCACACGGCATGTTTTGCTTGCCATGCCTTGGCCGCGCCCCTTATGTTCCCCCCGCTGTCGATCAAAAAAGCGACAGCTTCCCGACGCCACAAAATTTGGGGCCGTAGCTCAGTTGGGAGAGCGCTTGAATGGCATTCAAGAGGTCAGGGGTTCGATTCCCCTCGGCTCCACCATCAAAACCCCCGCTCTAAAGGCGGGGGTTTTGTTTTTTTATCCGGTGTGCGTGCCTAGCCCTGCCCGGAACACCATTTCCGCCAGATTTTGCGGTAGGCGGTCTCTATGTCCCTGATCCGGCTTTGTGCATCGCATATGGGGGCGTTCATGATTTGCTGGCGTAGTTCATTACGTAGCACCGCCAAACGATCATGATCGTGCACCAAATCAACCGCCGCCTTCAGATATAGATCAACGTCTTCAAAAATGAACGCCGACTGATCTGCATTCGTTAACACGGATATCCCAATCCGGTGCCCGTAAAACGGCGCTGTAAGCATCAGGACCGGAACCCCCATCCAGAAAGGAATCAGACATGATGTCGCCCCGGTCATGGGATAGGTGTCGAGCACCACATCAACCCTGCCATAGACATCCATATGCCGCGCCCATCCACCCTCAACGCCCTCAAGCACAACCCGTTCGCCCAGGGGTGCTAATTTCTGCCGCCACAACCCGCGGGTTTTTGGATCATCATAATAAGGGTGCTTGAACAGAAACTGGGCGTCAGGAACCCTGTCCAGCAACTGGGCCCACAAGGCAATGACGGCATCGCTGATTCTGTCTGGCGCAGCGACACAGGCGTAAATCGGGGTCGCATCTTCTCGCCGAGGCGGCGCAACATCAGGCCAGCTAGCATCCGCCTGGAAGATGAACGATCCATGGTCCAACAACAGCAAGTCTTCAGAAAACTGATGCTCATAGCCCGGGGGCGTTATGTCGCGATCACTCAAGACATAGTCCATGCAGCGCAAACCGGATGTCTCACCGTGCATGGCCAGAAAGTTAACCTGAAGCGGGGCGGGTTTCTGCAACAAGGCATGAAGACGGTTTGACGCCGTTCGACCCGAGCATTCGACAATAATATCGATCCGGTCATCCCGAATCATTGTACCCATTTCATCGTCCGTCATGCCGACCGTTGACCGCCACACATCTGCATGGCCCATAAAACGATCAGTCACAGCATCGGGGTTAGCGACTTCCCCATAACAAAACACCTCAATATTTTCACGGTCGTGTCCGGCTATGATGCGTTCCAGAAAATAGGATACAGCGTGCTCTCTGAAATCAGCCGAAACGTAGCCTATTCGTAATCTGCGCTCCGCTTCCGGGTTGTTTGAATAGTCGGCATCGCCAATCGGTGCGCTGAAAAGCGTATCCCATTTAAGCGTTTCCTTGAGCAGATCATCCCCAGTGATTTCCGGATGGAACTGAAGTGCATATATCAAATTATTGTACGCACTGGGCTTGGCTGGCCTTAACTCAACGGCCTTTCTGTGATGGTCAATGGATTCATCAATCTGGCCTAAACGTTGGAAAACAAAGGCCAATGCGTCGTTTGCACTAAAATCATCCGGGCGAATCCGCAGGACATTCTCAAAGCTCTCGCATGTATGGATTAGCTCTTCACGATCAAGCTGGATAATGCCCAGATTGGCATAGGCATCCGCCTCAGTCGGGTCGAGACGAATGGCTGTTTCATAGCAGGCGACAGCCTTGTCCGTGTCGTGTAATTTTCCATAAACGACGCCAAGATTAAAATATGTCAATGCACGATCAGGATGAAGTTCGATGGCGGCCTCATATTGACTAACGGCATCCTCTAGGCGCCCTGCACCACCATATGCATTGCCAAGATTGTTATGGGCGTCTGCAAACCCTGGCTTGATTAAGACAGCCTTTTCATAACATTTAATGGCGTCCTCAAGACGTTCGAGCGCGAGATAAACGTTGCCCAAATTATTATGGGCTTCAGCATAATCCGGTGCGATTTTGATCGCTTTTTCAAGACAGATGGCCGCCTCTGCCTCATTGCCGGAGTGTCTGTGCGCAAGACTGAGGTTGTAGAGGGCATCAGCATGATTTGGGTTGAGGGAAAGAGCGGTTTCATAACTGACAACGGCTTCCTCTGGATGTCCCATACTGAATTGAGCATTGCCTAGATTATAATGGATTTGGGAAACTTTTGTGGCCAGAGGGGAGCCGGAAGAGACCGGGGTCAGGGCAATATACTGCCGGTAACAATCGATTGATTCGGCAAATTGACCAAGGCTGAACAATACCCCGCCCATGCTGGCACAAGCATTGGCATGATTCGGGTCGGCATCGATGGTTTGTTGCAGGAACGTCAGTGCACGATCTAGATTCCCCATCTGCAGCGACGTCTCCCCGAGCAAACACAGATCGTCGGGCTGTTCGGATGCTAATAGAATCGCCTTTTGATAGAGTTCCTCTGCCTTATCTTGATCCCCTTGTTGGTGTAACACCAATACTTGGGAGAGGAGGTGCTGAATATTGAACGATTGGTTCTTTCGAGGATCGTGAGGCTTATCAGACATTCATTACGGTCCCTGCACTTTCCTTTACATTTTCCATTCTAAAAGTGGTTCGTGTTTTAAAATGGCAAAGACCTCCTTTTATGTATGGATAGTGGCACCGCGGGCTTCCAGTTCCTTGCGGTGGTCCAGCACGCCGTCGAGCCAGTCCGGGTCCATTTCCGGCACCGATGACAGCAACAGGTCCGTATAGACATGATGCGGCGGGGTGAGGATTTCCTCCTTCACGCCCTGCTCAACGACTTCGCCCTGGTACATGACGACGATTTCATCGGAGATCGCCTTCACCGTTGCCAGATCATGGGTGATGAAAAGATACGATACAGCCAGTTCGTTTTGCAGGGTCTGCAACAGCTTCAAGATGCCCTCGGCGACCAGTTGATCGAGTGCCGATGTTACTTCGTCACAGACGATCAGCTCGGGTTCCGCCGCCAGCGCGCGGGCAATACAGACGCGCTGTTTCTCACCGCCTGAAAGTTCCGAGGGGAACCGGTCCATATATCCTTCGCCAAGTTCGATGCGATCCAATAATTCAATGGTGCGTTTGTATTTTTCATCGCCCTTCATACTAAAGTAAAACTCCAACGGGCGGCCAATCACGTCTTTCACCTTGAGGCGGGGGTTCAATGCCACATCCGGCATCTGGTAAATCATCTGAATCCGTCGGAGCAAATCTTTTGAACGATTCTTGAACGAAGCCGGCAACACCTCGCCATGGAACAGGATTTCGCCTTCCTCGGGCGGCAGCAGCCCCGTGATAACCCGCGCCAGGGTGGACTTGCCGGAGCCCGATTCACCTACCACGGCAACCGTATTGCCCTTGGTGACCTGCGTGCTGACGTTATGCAGGACCCGTACGCCATTGCCGTAGGACGCCGTGATGTTCTTGACCTCCAGCACCACCCTGCCATCGTCTTCATGAATGACTTTTTCCTCACGAGACTTACGAACGGATAACAGGGCGCGGGTATAATCTTCCTTCGGGTTTTCAACGATCTGGCGGGTTTCGCCGGTCTCCACTTCAACGCCGTAGCGCAACACCATGATGCGGTCGGCAATCTGGGACACAACAGCCAGATCGTGGGTGATATAGATCGCCGCCGTATTGAACTCACGGATGGCATCCTTGATGGCGGCCAGCACTTCAATCTGTGTCGTCACGTCCAGCGCCGTAGTCGGCTCGTCAAAAATAATAAGGTCCGGGTTGCACGACATGGCCATGGCAACCATGGCGCGCTGCAATTGTCCGCCCGAAACCTGATGGGGGAACCGAGTGCCGATATTCTCCGGATCGGGCAGATCAATCCGCCGGTACAGATCCTTGGCCTTGGCCTCCGCTTCCGGAAACTTCATGATGCCGTGCTGGATCGGAATTTCGGCAAACTGTTGCACCAGACGGTGCGCCGGATTGAACGAGGCGGCCGCACTCTGTGCTACATAGGCAACGCGGACGCCCCGCAGTTCCCGCAATTCTTCCTGCGACGCCGTGGTCAGTTCCATGCCATCGAAATTGATGGAGCCACCGGTAATACGGCAACCGGGCCGGGCGAACCCCATGGATGCAATCCCGATGGTGGATTTGCCGGCACCGGATTCGCCGATGAGACCAAGAACCTCACCACGATTCAATTGAAGCGAGACGCCTTTGACGATCTCGTTCCATTGTTCGTCCTGGTAGCCTTCAATGCGAAGGTCCGTAATGGTTAGCAGTGGGGACATCTGGTTTTTCCCTACCTCAAATTCTGTTTTTATTTGATGTCGCGGATACCGGAAGCCTTGTGCAGGAACCAGTCCACAACGAGATTGACGCCGACAGTCAGCAGTGCGATCGCACCTGCCGGTATCAACGGAACGATAATGCCGAAGTTAATGCCGCCCGCATTTTCACGCACCATGGAGCCCCAATCTGCCGTTGGTGGCTGAAGGCCAAGACCAAGGAAGCTCAACGCGGCAATAAACAGGAATACAAAACAGAACCTGAGGCCGAACTCGGCGACCAGTGGGGCAAGGGCGTTGGGCAGTATTTCATATCGCATGACCCACCACAGGCCTTCCCCGCGCAACTTCGCCACCTCGACATATTCCATGACTTCAATATCCATGGCCACAGCGCGCGATATCCGGTAGACGCGCGTCGCATCCAGCAAGGCGATAACAACAATCAGCACCGGAATGGAAGTGCCCATCACCGAGAGTACCATCAGGGCAAAAATCAGCGTTGGTATGGCCATCATGACGTCCACGACACGGCTTAGCGCCTGATCAACCCAGCCCCTGAGCGTGGCGGCAAAGAAGCCGCAGGAAATCCCCACAGTAAAGGCCAGAAGGGTGGTCGCTAGGGCAATACCGATGGTATTACGCGCGCCATAGATCACCCGCGTGAACAGGTCACGCCCCAGATTGTCTGTGCCAAGGATGGCGGGCGGATCATACGTGGGCGCCGTTTCGTCCCAGAACCCACCTTCCCAGACATCACCGATCACTTCGGTCTCCGGGTAAGGCGCAATGATCGGTGCAAAGACCGCCGCAAAGACGTTCAGCATGACGATTACCATGCCCAGTTTGGCCGCCACAGGAGCGCTTTTCAGTAATTTCCAAACATTATTCATGATTGCTTCCCCTCACTTCGGATGACGCAGCTTGGGGTTGGCAATAATCGCCAACACGTCGGCCAACAGGTTCAGCAGAACATAAGTTGTGGCGAACACCATCACGCTGGCCTGTACCACGGGAAGGTCACGCTTGGACACGGAATCGACCAGCAACTGCCCCAGACCGGGGTAGACAAACACCACCTCGACCACCACCACGCCGACAACCAGGTAAGCGAGGTTCAGCACCACGACATTGATCACCGGTGACAGGGCGTTCGGGAACGCGTGATGGGCGATAATGCGGGAGCGTTTCAAACCTTTGAGGGTCGCCATCTCAATATAGGGACTGGCGATGACGTTCAGGATCGCAGCCCGGGTCATCCGCATCATATGGGCAATCACCACAAGTGTCAGGGTCAGGGCCGGCAGGGAAACGGCATACAACTGGTCCCAGAAACCCATATCTGCGCTCATTTTCGAGATGCTGGGAAAAACATGATTCTCGACCGCAAGCAACAGGATCAAGATATAGGCGACAAAAAACTCCGGGAAGGAAATCGCGCTCAGGGTCGACATGGAAATTGCCTTGTCGAACCAGCTTTCCCGGTAAAGCGCCGCCAGCATACCAAGGATGATCGCGATGGGGATCGATACCGCGGCAGCAACGGACGCCAGAAACAGCGTATTACCGAGACGCATCGACAACAGATCGGCTATCGGGCGGCCACTGGCCAAAGAATTGCCGAGATCACCCTGTGCCAGATTTCCGATCCAGGTCAGATATCGTATGTGGGCGGGCAGATCGAGACCAAGTTCACGCCGGAATGCAGCAACCGTATCCGGTGTTGCCGCCTGTCCCAGAATGGCTTGCGCCAGATCGCCGGGCAACGCTTCGACACCTAAGAAAATGACAAGGGTGATAACAAAAAGTGTCACCACACCAAACGCCAGACGTTTGGCAACCATGGTCGTCAGGCTACCCATGGGCCGCCCCGATCATTTCGCCGATAATATTGATGATAGGCATAATAATGGACCCACCGCCCCCCTGTTTCCCCGAATTCGCTGGTAGTTTTCTACCGATCACTTAAGCGCTGATGCGTTGTATTTTGCCGAAGTCGAACAACGCTATGGTCTGTATTTTTGCTCCGTAGAAACAATGGAACATGATTCAAGGATGAATTTCAAGTCTTGCAATTTACAAATTTTTATTGTTGCAAGCCAAGACGGGGCGTTATTTTTACGCTCAGGCGGGCCGTCACGTCCTGGTAAAGAGTTGATTCATGCCATGGCCGCCTACATCGCGGTAATACCACAAACCGGATATACATCTGCGGTGCAATGCCCCTTAACGTACCGGCAATCAGGGAGGACAAAACAATTTGGTACTTATCATCTGACGTTGGCGGCACCTTTACCGATCTGGTGCTGATCGACAGTGAAACGAAACGCACATTTATTGATAAAGTCCCGTCCTCTCAACGGGGCTCGGCAACCCATATCGCCGAGGGGATCAAACGCATTGCCACAAAAGCCGGCATCGGGCCCGCTGACATTGATCTGTTCGTGCATGGTTTCACGGTTGCCACCAATGCCTTCCTGATGCGCCGGGGCGCGCGCTGTGCACTGGTCGTCACGGAGGGCTTCCGTGATGTGCTGGAAATTGGCAGCCAGATGCGGCCCAATCTGTATGCGCTCCGCCAGAGCAAACCGCTTCCCGTGGTGCCGCGCTCACACAGTATCGAAGTCTGTGAACGAATGGACAGTTTCGGGTCTACCGTCACGGAGCTGTCGGAGGGCGAGATCAAACGGGTCTGCACAGCCGTTGCCGCCCTTAAGCCCGAAGCCGTGGCTGTCAGCCTCAATTTCTCGTTTGTAAACGAAACCCATGAACGCCGGTTGGTTGACGCCCTTGCCGCATCACTGGGCACCATTCCGGTTTTTGCCTCCATCGACGTTAACCCGCAGGTAGAGGAATACCCCCGCGCCAATACAACCGCCATTGCCGCCTATGTGGGACCTGTGGTTCATGGCTACATCAGCGAACTGGAAGACGGGCTGCACAAGGATGGCATCACCTGTCCATTACGCCTGATGCGAAGCGATGGCGGCGTCGCGACCCCGCGGGCGGCCCGGCAAAACCCGGCACAAACCATGTTGTCCGGACCCGCAGGCGGCGTGATCGCCGGGGTTAAACTGGCCGCTGCCGTCGACATCCCCAATGCCATCACCTTCGATATGGGGGGAACCTCCGCCGATTTTTCCGCCATTGTTGATGGCGAGCCCCGTCTGGTCCGTGAACGTGACATTGACGGCCAGCCATTGCGGCTGCCGACTCTCGATATTGAAACCATTTCGGCAGGCGGCGGCTCAATCGCCTGGGTCGACCGTGGCGGTGCCCTGAAGGTCGGCCCGGAATCGGCCGGCGCTATTCCCGGACCGGCCTGTTATGGCAATGGCGGCGAAGCCGCGACCACGACTGACGCCACCGTTGTGCTTGGCATTCTCGATCCGGAAAATTATCTCGGCGGTGAAATGTCGCTGGACCCGGAGTTGGCGCGTAACGCCATATCGAAGACCGTGGCGAAACCGTTGGGCCTGTCCATCGAAGAAGCCGCCCTAGGCATCATCGCAGTGGCGAATGCCTCCATGACACAGGCCATCCGGACACTGTCTGTTGAGCGCGGTTTCGATGTCCGGGATTTCGGCCTGATCGCTTTCGGCGGTGCCGGTCCGGTATACGCACCTTTCCTGATGGATAGCCTGGGCATGTCGCAGGTCATTATCCCCCGTCATCCGGGCGTGTTTGCGGCTCAGGGCCTGCTCATGAGCGACATTCGCCACACCACGCAACGGGCCTTCTTCCGTGCCGTAACGGAGACCCCGGCAAGCGAAGCCACGATCATGTTTAGCGAGCTGCGGTCTTATCTCGACGAACAGCTCGCTACCGACGGCATTGAGGCCGGGAAACGCCGGTTCCGGTGTTTTGCCGATCTGCGTTACGAGGGCCAGTTCCACGAGCTGCTGTGCCCCATTGATGACCCGGAAACCAGTGGCTGGTGGGATCACGACGCCGTCCGGACGCGCTTTGTCGAACTGCACCACAAAACCTATGGTCACTCGGACCCGGATTCGCCGATTGAAATCGTCAATCTTCGAATGGAAGGATTTGGCGAGATCGACAAGGTTGGCCATGATTCCAACCTGGTCGAGACCGAACAATCCCGCCCAACGGCTGGCACCCGCAAGGTCTTCCTTGATAGCCAACAGGGCTTTCAGGATATCCCTGTCCATGTCAGACAAGATTTGAGCGAAGGCGAGAAAATTGTCGGTCCCGCCCTCGTTACACAAACGGATTCGACGGTGCTGCTGCTTTCCGGCCATACTGGCACAGTTGTAGAAAATGGCGTTATGATCATCACCCGCAAGGGGGGAGAAAAATAATGAGCGTAGATCCCGTCAGCCGCGATATTTTCCAGCATGAGCTGATTGGTGTCGCAGAAGAAATGTCCGTCGCGCTGCGCCGTTCGGCCTATTCATCGATCATCTGGGACATGTACGATTATGCCTGTGGCCTGTTGCTGCCCAACGGCGACATGATCGCTCAGGCCGAAACCATTCCGGCGCAACTGGGCATCATGCCAACGGCCGTACAGCATATTCTGGAAGAAATTCCCTTATCAGAATGGAACGATGGTGATGTGATCGTCTGCAATGATCCCTACCGGGGGTGCACCCACACCATGGACATCGTGCTGTTCAGCCCGGTTTACTTCGAAGGCGAAATCATTGCCATTGCATCGACCATTGCTCACCATATCGATATTGGCGGCAAGGTGCCGGGCACGGAAGCGTCTGACAGTGTTGAGTTGTTCGAAGAAGGTTTGGTGCTGCCGCCTTTGAAATTGCTCGAAGGCGGCGAGCCCAACAAAGCCATCTTCGCCATTATTAAAACCAATGTGCGCGATCCGCGCGCCAGCCTTGGTGATCTGCGCGCGCAGATTGCCGGTTGCCGCACCGGTGAGAACCGGCTTCGCGATCTCTGTAAACGTCATGGCAAAACCCGGTTTCATGCCCTTGCCGAGGCCTGCCTCGATTACACACAGACCTTTATACAGTCCGCCTTGAATGATGTTGGCGAGGCGACCAATACCGCCTGTGTCCTGATCGAGGACGATGTATCAACGGATGAACCAATCCGGATTCAGGTCGCCATTGCCATCCGCGACGGCCGCCTGAACATTGACTTCACCGGTACCAGCGATCAACGCGACAATGCCCTCAACTGCCCGGCATCCTCAACCATTTCCATGGTTCATTATGCGGTGAAGGCGGTCTTCGCTCCCGGATTGCCGCAGAACGAGGGCTGCAACAGGCCGATCGACATCAGCGTCCCCGAAGGGTGTCTGCTGGCTCCCAAACACCCGGCGGCTGTCTCGGTGCGTCATCTGACACAACAAGCCGTCGCCGACTCCGTTATCAAGGCGCTGGCGCCGCTGGCGATGGCAACCGTCTCCGCCGGCGCTCATGTGTCGTTTCCGACTTTCTGCGCCGGGGGCGTCGATGACCGGCGACCTGCGGACCAGTCACAACCCTACTACGTCATTTCCGATATTGTCGGCGGCGGCATGGGTGGTTTTCAGGGTGGCGACGGCATGAACGCCATTGATACCCACGGTGGAAACTGTGCCACTCTGTCAGCCGAAATCATGGAACAGATGAGCCCCTTCCGGATTCTGCGCGCCGAATTGATCCCGGACTCAGGGGGTGCAGGAGCCTTCAGAGGTGGCCTCGGCATTCGCCGGGATTACCAGTTGCTGGCATCCAGCTCCATCGTATCAGGCTATCTCCAGCAATCGCGTCCCGAGACCCTGCCTTGGGGGTTTGTAGGCGGTGGAGATGGCGGGCCGTCGGCAGCCGTGCTCAACCCCGGCACCAACCATGAAAAGCCCTTATCCAGCAAATGGGTCTCGCTCCGCATGCAGACCGGCGATGTGCTCAGGCTTGATGGTGCTGGTGGTGGTGGCTGGGGGAACCCGGCAGAGCGCGCCGCCGACAAGGTGGAACACGACCTTCGCGAAGGCTATGTCACGGCGGAGGCTTAAGGTTAAGTCTCGGGCTTACCCGTATTTGCACGGCCCATTTTAACCCTTTGCCATTGGTCGAATTCGTGAACGTAGTTCTCCTCGGGCATCAGGACGCCATGATCAAACCGGATGGAATGCATGCCACGCTGATTCATCTCGGAAGCGACGGCATCTTGTTGCATGACCAGCTTGGCGAAACCCACGGTGTTTTCCAGATCAAAGTCCGGGTCTGCCAGGGTTTCTTCCGGAAACAGCCATTCCGCCTGAATCTCCGTTTCCTCCGGGCCCAGCGGCATCAGGCGGACAATGCGCACATAATCCACATGGGCCGCCACATAAATAGTCGGCAACAGGGTCATAAACGTCTGACCACTGTCGCGTTGGGTATCCGACAGGTCATCAAATCGGTGCTTGGCGGCCTTACCGTCAAAAGTCCAGGTTTCCGCCCCCTCTCTTAATCCACCAACCAGCGCGGGATCGGTAGAGCCCTCATAATCCTTCCAGTTCGGGTCATCCTTCATGGCGTTGATACGCCGGCCCGCCATGGGCATCAGTGCCGTCAACTCAGGATGAACATCAGGGCAATGCAAACATTCCATGTAGTTTTCCCAGAAGGTTTTCCAGTTGCACGTCATGGTCTTTTGCCAGTGATGACCAACGACCAGGTCTTCTAACGGCCAGTTCGACAGAATGGGCAGTTCGTCCCTGAAGGCTGCCTCAAAAGGTTCGGGATCTTCAGCCAACGAAACAAAGACACACCCACGCCACTCGGTCATGGCGACCCGGTAAAGGGGGTAGTCTTCCTTGCAGAAATCAGACGCTTCCGACAACGATGTGGTGCGCACCAGATCGCCCTGCATGGAGAAGCTCCACTGATGATAGGGGCAAATGATCAGCTTGGCATTGAACCGCCCGGCCTCATCTTTGCGCAGCACAGACCCACGATGGCGGCAGGTGTTGTGGAAGGCTTGTAAAACGCCATCACCATCGCGCAGCAACAGAATCCCCTGATCGGCTATGGTGAACGTTCTGTATGCACGCGGCCCTTCCAGGGAAGAGCTGCGGCACAGATAAACCCAGTCCTTGAACCAGATGTTTTCCAGTTCCTGGCGGAAATAGGCCGGATCATAGTAGGCAAGGCTGGGCAGTGTTTTCTCGGCCCGGCTAAGACCGGCGAAATCTTCATTACCCTTGAGTTTTTTCGTCATCGCACATTACCCCTAGTTTCCATGCTCAGAACATGTTGACCTGATTCGAAGATGGCACACGATTATCCCATCTGCGCTATCTCATTTGCACTATTACAAACCAGCTATTCATACTTGACGAAAAGCACCCTACTCTAAAAGTGGGGAATACAGTTTTATTCATCACTTCTTGTGCTGCCTGATAAAATGGTTTTGCGGCAGCACGAAAACTTTAAAGGTATCAGGGGTACATTATGAACGTTCTATCCAATCTTGGAACCGAACAGCTACAGGAAAAAGACAATCACTTCATGCATCCTTGGGAAGGCATGAAGAATATCGGCAACAACAAACGCACCGTGGTGAGCCGCGCCGAGGGTATCTACTACCATGACTCTGACGGCAAACGCTTTATCGATGGGCCGGGCGGCATGTGGTGTGTAAACATCGGTTATGGTCGTGCGGAAATGGCTGATGCCATCCGTGATCAGGTACTGACCATGCCCTATTGCTCGCCATGGACAGAGACCAACGAGCCCGCCGCGATGCTGGCTTCCAAGATTGCCGAAATTTCTCCCGGCGACCTGAACAACGTATTCCTGACCAATTCCGGCTCAACGGCTGTGGATTCGGCGCTGCGCTTTGTGATGTACTTCAACAACGTGCTGGGCCGCCCGGAAAAGAAGCACATCATTTCCCGTCACAGCGCCTATCACGGCTCCACCTACCTGAGTTCATCCGCCGCCGGTAAAGAGCGTGACAAGAGCTTCATGGATACCGATACGGAGCGGTTCCATCATATCTCCGATCCCAAGCCCTATGCCCGTCCGCAAGGTACGAGCGTGGACAATTGGCTCGAATTCCTGTGCAAGGAATTTGAAGATAAAATTCTGGAGCTTGGCGCAGACAAGGTCGCCGCCTTTATCGGCGAGCCTCTGCTAGCGTCCGGTGGCGTTTCCATCCCACCCAAGGGCTATCACAAGCGGTTCCTCGACATCTGCCGCAAGCACGATGTGCTCTACATTTCCGACGAAGTGGTCACCGCCTGGGGCCGGTTAGGCCACTGGTTCGCCTCCGAAGACGTCTACGGTATCGTTCCCGATATCATTACCACGGCCAAGGGTCTGACGTCCGGCTATCAGCCTCTGGGCGCCTGCCTGATCTCTGATAAGCTGATCAAGAAAATATCAGGCGACGACATGCCGGATTCATACTTCTCCAACGGTTTCACCTACTCCGGCCATCCGGTAGCCTGTGCCGCCGGACTCAAGAATATCGAGATTATGGAACGCGAAGGCATTCTGGAGCACGTCCGCGAAGTCGGCCCCCACATGCAGGCCCGGATCCAGGGCATGAAAGACATCCCCATTGTTGGCGATGTGCGGGGCGAAGGCCTGTTGGGTGCCCTCGAATGTGATATTTCCAACGGCGAGGGCAATGTGTTGGCGCTGGACAAGGAAGTCGGCTACCGCATTGATGCCCATTGTCACGAGATGGGCCTGATGGTGCGCCCCATGATCAACATGTGTGTGTTCTCACCGCCGTGCATCATCACAATCGATCAGATCGACGAGATGATGGATATCATGCACAAGGCCGTGGAAATGACCATGGATGATCTCGCCAAGGAAGGTATCTGGAAAGGCTGAGCCCCTTCGCCAAAAGAATGCTCCCTGGGATTTCTTGCATCCCACAGAAAAGGCCGTTGGGCATCTGTCCAATGGCCTTTTTTGCATCCTCCGCTTGATCCCCTCTGCACAAAAAAATATCGGTCCCAAGGGGACCGATAAGGAAAAAGAGAGGGGAGAAAAATAACAAACAAATAAAATCTGTCTCAAACCGGGAAGCGACGCGCTGTTCGCTCTATCCATGCTTTGATTATGCCCCCTATCTATCCAGAAAGATGTGATCTGGATCACACCTGTGCAATTTTATTAAAATTTATCTCAAAAGCCGTCGATTAATTCTCACGATCATTCATTCCTTCCGCGGCGGCAGGGCTCCCGGGGGCGCCAGACGCGCCAGTGTGCGGGTGACGACATCGGGCTTCCGCCCCTGATCCTGTAGCCGGTCCATGCGGTGGATAACGTGCCTGACGATGTTGCCCCCCACATGGCGAAACGGCTCCGGCGGAAACGGTTCGGCCTGGTCGCGCACCAGACCACTACGTGACCATTCATCATCGACTCCACGCACCAGTGAGCTGACGATATGACTGCCGAGAACTGTCGGCACCACGCCTTCGCCGGAGAACCCGATGCCAAAGATAATATGGGGATGGCCACCCAGCCGCCCAAAGACCGGCAGGGCCTTCAATGTGCGGTCAATCGGCCCGGTCCACGTGGCCGCCACGGGAACCTCGTTCATGGCCGGGTAATAACGCCTGAACTGCTGCTCAACCTCCCGGGCCCGTGGTGAGGGTCCGTCAAAATGATCCGACAGGCAGCCGCCGAACGCCAGCCGACCCACGGCCTTGCCAAAGACAACGCGCCGACCGACCGTATTGCGCCAGAATGACAGCCCGAGGTGGGAATCAAAGATCCCGGCGCCGTGATCCCAGCCCATGTCATTCAAGGCCTGATCCGCTGGCTCCGTGGCGATCATGTCGGCGGCCAGGGTAAAGCTAAACTTCCGAAGCTCCGGGAACATGGTGCCCCACGCATTCATGGCGATCACCACTTTGCCGGCCTGCACCCGACCGCCGGATGTCTCGACCACAGGGCGGTCTGACCGCAACAGGCGCATGAGGGGAGAATACTCATAAATTCGCACCCCCAATGACAGGGCATGTCGACGCAGACCAAGACCCAGTTTAGCCGGCTGCACGGTGGCGGCATTGGCCTCGAAACATCCCCCCAGCACCCGATCGGTCGCACCCAGACGCCGGGCGTCATCCTCGCTCAGGGTTTTCATGGGGTGTTCGCCATAGCCGTCGAGCATATCAATGACACTCTTCCAGACCCCCATCTGGGCCGGTGCCGTGGCGCTCCACAGACGACCATCGCAACGGTATTCAATATCAATCCCGTTATTGCGGGTGAAGTCATCAAGATAGCGCACCGTTTCATCGGTGAAATGGGCGAGCCGCCGGGCCTCTTCAATACCGCAGACATCAACCAAAGACTGAAATTTGACCCACCAGGTATCCCCGAGGCCACCATTACGTCCGCTGGCGCCACTGCCACAGATCGCGCGTTCGACAATGACAACATCCGTGGACGGGTCAGCCTCTTTCAGGCGAATGGCCGTCCACAGGCCGAGAAACCCGCCGCCGACGATACAGACGTCGGCAGTTGTATTCTCAAGAAGCATCCCTGTGGGCGCACCATCAATGGCGTCCCAGGCCTGATCAAACCAAAATCCCGCGAATGTCATGCTGCACCACCTTTCCCGATCAATATTATCAGGGTGTTATGGATATTGACACAAGGGCCTCACGAACCCATCTTTAGGACATTCGGCGGCGCCTTCGGGACCGTCACCATTGGGCGCTTCGTTTGGAAGGCCCGTATCGGGAGCTGTAAAGGCTTGCTCGCTCGCGTTTAGGAGGAGACCCGCCATGTCCCGGGTAACCGGTTTCAACAGCCCCCTTTTGCTGGGCTTCGATCATCTCGAACGAATGCTGGACCGCGTCTCCAAGACGTCGGCCGAAGGCTACCCCCCCTACAACATCGAGCAGACCGATGAATACAAGCTGCGGATAACGCTCGCGGTTGCCGGATTCTCCATGGATGACCTGCAAGTGACCGTTGAGGACAATCAACTGGTCATCCGGGGTCGTAACAGCGACGATGAGACAGATCGATTGTTCCTGTACCGGGGGATCGCAGCGCGGCAATTCCAGCGCAGCTTCCTGCTTGCCGAAGGTATTGAAATTGAGGGCGCATCGCTGGATAACGGCCTGCTGCATGTGGACCTGGAACAGCATATTCCGGAACCCGAGGTCCAGACCATCGAGATCACCAAGGCGGGGGCAAAAAAGAAAGCCGATGCCGTCGTCCAGAAGACCATTGACGTCAAACCGGACGTTTAAACCACATTAACCTGCCCGGTGGTCCTGAATGAGGATGCCGCGATAGGGACTAAGGAACGCTTCAGAAGGAGGTTCATATGACCTACGACAATGACAATCCCGCCACGCCTAAGCCAGCGCATGCCATGCGGCTGTCCTCTCAGGATTTCGCCCTTTGGGGGGCGGAACACATGGCTTATGTCAAATCCGTGGAATTGCGCGATGGGCAAGGACAGTTAACGGGCCACACGGCCTATGGCATCCATGCGGCTGATGGCCGCCCTGTCGGCATGGCCGAAACCCGCGAACTGGCCATGGCCGCCGTCATTCGGGAAGGTTTGGAACCCGCCAGCGTTCACTAAAGCAAATCCCCGGCAATACGGGAACGTTTGTGATAACGCATTTGCAGTAAAATACGGTGAGCCCCCGAAGGACCTGACTCAGGCAGCGCGGTTTTCGGCTAAATCCGTCAGCAAGGCGTACAACGCATCGGCGCTGTCTGTGCCACGGAGCTTCTCGCAGGCCGCTTTATCACGCAGCAGACGCGAAACTCTGGCCAGCGCCTTTAAATGATCCGCACCGGCGGATTCGGGCGCAAGCAACAGAAACACCAAATCAACCGGCTGGTCATCAATGGATTGGAAATCCACAGGTTCTTCCAGTCGGGCAAACACGCCATACAGACGGTCGAGGCTCGGTAGCTTGCCATGCGGTATGGCAATACCATTACCAACGCCGGTTGTGCCAAGGCGTTCCCGCTCCATCAGCACATCAAAAATCGCACGCTCATGCTGCCCCGTAATACCTGAAGCCTTTTCGGCCAGGTCCTGCAGCGCCTGTTTCTTGCTGGTCGCCCTAAGGGCACCAATAACGCTTTCCGGGGTAATGAGATCGATGATCTCCATGACTGCTCCTTAGATTATCCTTCTCGCGCCCACACCCGAAATCGGATGCAGGCGACGGCAGATCAGGCCGCGTGTTCCGGATCAATCCATCCGATATTGCCGTCTTCACGCCGGTAGACCACGTTCAACCGACCACTGGTCGTATTGCGGAACATATGCACCGGGGCATGCGCCAAATCCATTCGCATGACCGCCTCCCCCACACTGAGGGTAGCAATCTCCGTGTCCATCTCAGCGATGATAGCGGGATCGCCTTCCTCCGACACTTCAACATCTTCATGATCAGATTGTAGCACATACTGCTGCGCGGACAGAAAGTCTTCATTCTGCCGGGGCTTGTGATGGTTTTTCAGACGCCGCTTGTAACGCCGAAGCTGCTTGGCAATTCGCTCCAATGCGCCGTCAAACGCACCATAGGCATCCTCGCCGGAAGCGCCCGCCTGAACGGCCATGGCACGCAGAGGATGGACTGTTATCTCCACATGAAAACCATGGGTGGTTTCCCGTGAAATCGTAACACTACCGTCCAATGCCTTGTCGAAGTACTTGCCGACACCAGCCTGTAAACTCTCTTCGATGTGGCCGCGTAACGCATCGCCAACATCAACGTTATGTCCCTGAACGGATACTTCCATAGATAAAACCGTACCGCTAATTATGAATGAAAATTGTGAATTCGGTCGCTGGATTGCTTAACCCGATAACCATTTTATTTCCCTAAACCGTTTAAATAAGGTCGTCAACGTCCCGAAGCAACCTTACCGCCAGCGGATGCGGAGGCCCGGAAACTAGTTTCAGGCCCCGAGTAAGTCAATAGCATGGTTGAGAGATTTTTTCAGTCCATCGTCTATCCACAATCTGTGGACAAGTTCGCCGGGCCTGTTATGGACCTATTTCGGTGCGGATTTTTCTCTTCGGCGCTGAACAGATGAGCCTAAACTCAATGATTCCCGGTACTTGGCAACCGTGCGTCGCGCGACATCCATTCCTTCACCATTCAATATATCGGTGATCTTGTCATCGGACAGAATCTTTTTCGGGTCTTCTGCATCAATCAGGTCCTTTATTTTATGGCGCACTGATTCGGCAGAAATTGCATCCCCGCCCGTCGAACTGGCGATGGAAGAGGTGAAAAAATACTTCAATTCGTATATTCCCCGAGGAGTAGAAATATACTTGTTCGACGTCACACGGCTAACCGTACTCTCATGCATGTCAATAACATCGGCGATATTACGCAAAACCAGCGGCTTCAAATGTTGCACGCCTTTTCTAAAAAATGCATCTTGCTGACGAACAATCTCCGAAGCCACCTTCAATATCGTGGTAGCGCGTTGATGCAGCGCCTTGACCAACCAGTTAGCCGTCTGGAATTGCTCGTTAATATAGTCCTTGTCTGTTTTTTTCAGCGGCGCCTTGGTCACCTTGGAAAAATAATGATTGTTGACCAGCACCTTGGGCAAATTTTGATTATTGAGTTCCAGATACCAACCACCGCTTGGTTGCGCCCGCATAAACACATCAGGTGTTACGACCTGTATCAGGTCATGCTCAAAGTCCAATCCGGGCTTGGGATTCAGGGAGCGTAGCTCGAGAACCATATCGGTGACGTCTTCCATATCCACGCCACAAATTTTGCACAGGGCGGTAAATTCCCGCTTCGCTACCAGGTCCAAATTATCCATAAGCGCTGCCATTGCCGGATCGAGCCGATCTCGTTCGCGCAACTGTAAGGACAGGCACTCTCTCAGGTTTCGGGCGAAAATGCCTGTCGGATCGAAGCCCTGAACCGCAACCAGGGTTGCTTCAACATGTTCAAGCGGACATCCCAGCGTGTCGGCAATGTCGGTCAAATCGCCTGTTATGTATCCGGTTTCATCCAGCGCCCCGATCAGATGATGGCCGATCATGCGATCCACCGGGTTCACGACATCCATATGCAACTGTTCAAGCAGGTGTTCACGCATGGTCGGTTTTTCGGAGACGGTTTCTTCGATTCCCGGTAAATCACCGTCATATCCACCACTACCGCCGCCGCCCGCCCCGGCGGTGAAGTTCATCTCCTGAAGCGGTTGCGCAGGAGCTTCTGCATCACTGGTATTATTATAGGTATTGTCATAATCGACGTCGTAACCGGCTTCGTCGGGAATATCCACATCGCCCGGCTTGGAATCAAAATCGATGGTGCTCAGACTGTCCGAGTCAATCTGGGGTTGCTCATCGAAGTTTGCATCCTGATCACCGGACTTGTCACCGGCCTGATCTCCGGGCAGATCGCCGCTCTGACTGTCGCTCTGGCCACCTGCTTCATTATCAGCCTGAGCGTTGCCGGATTCGTTTGCGCCATCATCGCGCTCCAGCAGGGGGTTGCTCTCCAACTCCTGCTCAATATATCCGGCGAGTTCCAGATTGGACATCTGCAGCAGCTTGATCGCCTGCTGTAACTGCGGCGTCATAACCAGCGATTGGGATTGTCGTTGATCGAGTCTAGGGGTCAACACCATGACAATTCTTCCGTCATGATCAGTGGCAGGGTGACAGTGGAAAACACCCTATGCCATACGCCCGGATTAGAGACTAAAACGGTCACCGAGATACACCCGCCTGACATCCTCATTACCAACGATGTCCTTGGGGGCACCTTCCATCAGCGTCATGCCATCATGGATGATGTAAGCACGGTCGATGACATCCAGTGTCTCGCGGACATTATGGTCCGTGATCAGGACACCGATCCCACGATCTTTCAACTGTCCAACCAGGTCCCGGATGTCGCCGACGGCGATCGGATCAATCCCGGCGAAGGGCTCATCAAGCAGGACAAAATGTGGATTGGACGCGAGAGATCGTGCAATTTCAACCCGCCGGCGTTCCCCGCCTGAGAGCGCAAGTGACGGCGTCCGGCGCAGGTGCGTGATGGAAAACTCGGCCAACAGGGCATCAAGGATGGCTTCACGCCGCTCCGTCTTTGGCTCAGACACCTCAAGCACGGCACGAATGTTGTTTTCAACTGACAGCCCCCGGAAAATCGAAGCTTCCTGTGGTAAGTAGCCGATCCCCAAACGCGCCCGCCTGTACATGGGCAGGTTGCTGATATCCTGCCCATCCATAACGATGCTGCCATGGTCAGGCTGAATCAATCCGGTGATCATGTAAAAGCAGGTGGTTTTTCCAGCGCCGTTTGGGCCAAGCAGGCCCACCACTTCGCCCCGCTGCACCGACAGGCTGACACCACGCACCACAGGTCGTTTTTTAAATCGCTTGCCCAGATTATCGGCAAACAGGCCCGGCCGGTCATTGGAGGCCACCAGTTGTGGTGTAGCCTCAGCGCCGACCGTGAAGGCCTCATTACTGTCGCGATGATCAATCATACCTATTCTTTTCCACGCATCTCTGCTTTATTGCAAGCCCCGCGTCAGTTTTTCCTTATTCGACCGCACTCTTTTCCGGCAATAAAACACCCTGAACCCGATCCCCTGTCTGCCCCTCACAAGCATAGACATTGCTGATTCCTGTGTTCAGATTCACTTCCGCTTTACAACCGGTAAGGGTGTTCTGGCCCCGCATTATTTTCACAGACCCCGTTAACGTCGTCATCCCGGTTGCCACTTGATAAACACCACGATCTGCTTTTGCCGTCTCGTTAACAGACTCAATGATGACATTATCATAGGCATCAACCCGGTGAATATCCGTAGGGCCGCCAGCGCCCCGCCTGAAATGAGCTACCAGAACCTCGGCTTTCAGTGTCTTGTCGCCCCGGATCGCAACAGCATTACCCCGGGCAACAGCAATCTGTTTAATTTCCCAGTATTCGATCTGGTCCCGGGCCGTAATGATATCGGGCCCGGCAACAAACCGGACGTTCTCTCCACGGATCACCAAAACACCATTAATAACATCATAGATTGCCAAATCCCCATACGCCGTTTCTGTCGGCGAGCGGATTTCAACCGATCCTTCGGCATCTAATCGCCATATCTCCGTCGTGCCATTGTTGTCGCGATAATACGCCTTGAGCACATCCGCGATGACTTCCAACGTTTCGCGCACGGCTTTTGCATTGCCACGGGCAATAAAGATATTCTCGCCTTGCTGCCATTCGATGCCATCATCGGCGAAAATTTCCACCGGGCCGCCGTTGGGGCCACCGCTGGCAATATTCAGGCTTTGTGCATGGACAGCATGGCCACCCCAGACCATCGTGAGCAATAACAAGCCCGCACAGGAGATCCGGGCGTTCCACTTTGCCAACTTTGCCGGGAGCATGGCTCTCATCAATTTTCCCCAAAAGCATCCGGATACAGGCGCAACGTCGCCTTGCCGGTAAAATAGATAATCTGGTCCCTGTTGTTCATTCGAAACCCTTCTGATTGCAATTCTCCGATCGGGCCCTGCGCGACAACCGGGGTGACGCTCTCCGCCGTACGGGCATCCAGATCAAGACGAACGGCGTCGGTAATCATTTCATATCCCTGATCATGGAACAGATTCACATTGCTAGACAGATCAAGTATAGCCTCGTTGCGGCTATAGACGCCTGTTTCCGACGTCACCAGAAGCCATGTGCCGTCACTCAGGGTAATATCCGCCTTGGGCATTTCCAATTCGACACGGGTCGTATCGAAAACGAGGTTTTTCGCCAAATCCGCCGTTACGGAAAAGGGTTGCTGATCTGAATCAACCCCGGTGTAACGGGGATTGACCATGGTCGGATCTTCTGAGCCATCCACCGGTCCCGTCGCAAACCCGAGGGTAAATTGAACGTCTTCCTTCTGTATGTAAGGCCAAGTAAGCACAATCACGACGAGAAACAGCGCAATAACAGGCAGGATAAACTTCAGAAACCGGACAATCGGGCTATAGAGAGGATGCAGACGGCGGACAGGCCCAATATGTGCCAGCCGCTCCCTGTGTCGGCTGCGCTGGGTCTCTCTATGGCCCATCGCGGCAGCGTTCAACGACGTTGTAACGCCCGTTCCGCTCAAGCCGGTGTGGTCCGGTGTATCCAAAGTGCCCTCAAATTCCGCCATGTTAACTGATTGCTCTCAGACAATACCCGCCCGAAGACAATCATGAATGTGCAGAATGCCAATCGGCCGGTCGTCTTCAATGGCGAACAATGTAGTAATGACATTTTCGTTCATGATCCGGATTGCCTCGGTGGCCAAAGTTGCCCTGGTGACGGTTTTCGGTCCGACTGTCATCACATCGCGGGCCTTGGCATTAAGATCCGGATTGGCAAATGCTCGCCGCAGATCACCATCGGTAAAGACCCCCATCAGCTTACCATCATCGTCTACAACACAGGCGCAGCCAAAGCTCTTTTCCGTCATGGTCACGATCATGGCCTGCAAGCTTGCATCAGCATTAACCAGTGGCAGGGCATCACCGTCATGCATCAGATCGCCAACCTGCAGCAATTGCCGGCCCAATTTTCCGCCCGGATGGAAGACATGGAAGTCATCCGTCGAGAACCCCTTGCGTTCAAGCAGCGCCACCGCGATGGCATCACCCAGCCCCAGCATCATGGTCGTTGATGTGGTCGGGGCCAGTCCCATGGGACAGGCTTCTTCGGTAACCGGGTAAATTAGTGCCACATTGGCGGCACACGCCAGTGTGCTGTCCGCTCGGCCGGTCAGCGCAATGACCGGGATCGAGAACCGTATCGCATAGGCGACCAGATCGGCCAGCTCGGATGTTTCACCGGAATTCGATAGCGCAAAAATGGCGTCTTCATGAGCAATCATTCCCAGATCGCCGTGGCTGGCTTCCGCAGGGTGCACAAAGATGGCAGGCGTGCCGGTTGACGCAAGGCTGGCCGCAATTTTATTGGCGATATGGCCGCTCTTGCCCATACCGGTCACGACGACCCGTCCTTTAACGGCAGACAGGACATCCAGGGCCTCTATGAAGGCGTCACCCAGACTCTGGGCGAGGGCAAGCAAGGCAGAGGCTTCGTTACCCAAAACCCGCCGGGCTGAATCCAAATCCTGCTCACGGGACCGCTGAGAATTGTCCGGCATGTTTTCCACAGTGCTCATCTTTTCCAAGTACCCTTATGACGTCCGAGGGATGTATACACCAAAAGTCTTTACCAAATGTGTCTACAATGGCCGCAACGCCCGGATTCAAAAGGGGAATCTGTGAATGTCACAGGCTTGTACAAGTATGCGTTCCGATTGAAGCGAGGTCAACGCGGAGACGGGAGGTCAAACACATTTCCCACCTTAATGGTGAAAAATATCGTCCTCGCTCCAACCCGTGATATCCAGCTCGGCGCGGACCGGCAGAAAGGCAAAACAGGCTGCCGCTATTTCGCGTCGATTTTCCCGGGTCAGGCGTTCATCCATCTTGTCACGAATGCTGTGCAGATAGAGAACGTCACAGGCAGCGTATTCCTGTTGCGCCACACTCAGTTCTGAAGCCGCCCAATCTGATGATTGCTGTTCCTTGGACAAATCGATCGCCAGCAATTCGCGGCACAGTTCTTTCAGGCTGTGGCGATCCGTATAGGTGCGCACAAGCTTGGACGCGATCTTCGTGCAATAGACAGGGGTGCACATAATACCGAGGTGTCGACGCAGGACCGCAACATCAAACCGGGCATAGTGAAAGATTTTTGTTACACCGGTATCTGTCATCAGGCGAGTGAGATTCGGCGCATTATAAACGGGGTCCGGGAAATGAACCAGGTGCGCCACGCCATCACCGGCAGATAACTGGACAACGCACAGCCGGTCCCGATGCAACTGCAGCCCCTGGGTTTCCGTATCAACGGCAACGGAATCGCCAAAATGCACATCATCCGGCAAATCGCCGATATGATAGTGAATGGTTGCTGTATCCGGTTTGCTGGTCATCTAGCCATCGCCTATCTGTCGCTTATTTCTTCGACGATGGTACCCGAATCCAATCGGGAAGGGAATGGTGCCCAGGAGAAGACTCGAACTTCCACGACCTTGCGGTCACTGACACCTGAAGCCAGCGCGTCTACCAATTCCGCCACCTGGGCAAGCGTTAGAACAGTCCACCATCGGCGGCGAAGTAGTCGATACTGCGCGTTCCCGGCGTTGTCAACCGCCAAGGTTGACGACCCCATGCGGGCATTGTAAGCCGTACACTGTGCAAGGGCATAAAAACATGCTTGTTGGTGGCCCACTGCATCATGAATGTTTAGTTTCTGACAGAATAACGGAGAGACCCCATGACCCGGACCATTATCACGGTGTTTGGCGGATCCGGCTTTCTCGGTCGTCATCTCATTCAGCGCCTGGCAGCCCAGGGACACAACGTCCGGGCTGCGGGTCGCGATGTGGAGGCAGCGGCATTCCTGCGCGTCATGGGAGACGCCGGACAGGTGGTGCCGTGGCCTTGTGATGTGAAAGACATGCAGTCCGTCAGGGCTGCCGTCAAGGGCGCGAGTATCGTCGTCAACGCCATCGGCATTCTATCCGAATGGGGAAAACAGTCATTTACCCGTGTCCATGTCGAGGGCGCCACCAATGTGGCGCAGGCCTCAGCAGACGCAGGTATTGATCGACTGGTTCATATTTCGGCACTGGGCGCCGATGCCGAGTCCGAGTCCGACTATGCGCGGACAAAGGCAGAAGGTGAAATTGCCGTCCGTGACATCTTCCCTGATGCCATTATCATGCGCCCCAGTGTGGTGTTCGGTCCTGAAGACGGTTTCTTCAATATGTTTGCCGGCCTCTGTCGTTTCACGCCGGCTTTGCCGGTCATTGGCGCGCCGATCATCCCGGAAATTCGTCTGGGCGGTGAGCACGGCGTGGAAATTAACCTCTACGGCAAAGGCGGTCCCCGCTTCCAACCGGTTTATGTGGGCGACGTGGCAGATGCCATTGTGGCGGCGCTGGCCGATCCCGGCGCGACAGCAAAAACCTATGAACTTGTCGGCCCGACAGTCTACAGTTTCAAGGAACTGATGGAGCTTGTCCTGGCGGTCACCAGCCGCAAACGCCTGTTGATGCCGCTGTGTTACACGGCGGCGGAACTGGTCGGGTTTTTTGCCGGGTTGTTGCCAAAGCCTCTGTTGACGCGTGATCAGGTCGCCCTGATGAAAACTGACAATGTTGCATCGGGTGCCCTGCCCGGTCTTTCAGACCTTGGCATTCAGGTCCACACGGCCGAAGCTATCCTGCCAACCTATCTGCACCGCTTCCGCACACCTGTTCACAGGCATGCCGTCTGACATAGATAATCTGTCCGGGGGGTCAGGATCGACTGGCAGGAATGCCGGAAGGGTCGCCAGCATTCTGGGAACCTGCGGCGGAAACCACCAGTTCTCCGAATTCGCGCAGGAAAACCGATCCTTTTACCGTTCGCTGAATCAGCACACTGCGGCGATCGCTTTCATCGGGTTTGCGACGGACCATGCCCAGATCTCCCAGCCGGTCAATGGCACGGGTTACGGCAGGCTTGGAAATATTCAACGCTGACGCCATTCCCCTGACAGTATGAGGCGGTGGTGTCAGATAGACCGTTAACAGCATGGCCATTTGCCGGGCGCTCAAGTCAGGGGCGTCGATCCGCACGCTATCAACAATCGCGCGACGCCACAGATCAAGGGCCTGAATTTCTGTTAGTTCGAATCCCATGCGCATCATGCTATCGATTTTGTTCCGATTGAGCAACAATTCTTGTCGCCGAAAGCCCCATCAGAACAAGGGCATTGTTTAAGCGCCGAAACGTTCCGCCAGATAGGCGAACAAAGCCCGCATACCCATGGCTTCACCGCCTTCCGGTCGGCCGGCGCGTGAGGCTGTATTCCACGCCATCATGTCGATATGGGCCCAGGGCGGGGCTTCTCCTGTCTTCGGTTGGACAAACCGCTCCAGAAACAATGCCGCCGTGATGGCCCCGCCGAAGCTGCCTTCTGGCGCGTTGGTCACATCGGCGACCTTACCATCCACCTGTGATTTATACCCCTGCCACAAGGGCAGGCGCCACAGGGGGTCTGAGACCATCGCGCTGTTGGCGAGAATACCGGCGGCCATCTCATCATCGTTACAAAACAGGGCCGGAACTTCTGTGCCCAACGCAACCCGCGCCGCGCCCGTTAAGGTCGCGCAATCAATAATCAGCTCCGGTGCATCTGTAACGGCCTCGGCGAGGGCGTCAGCCAAAATCACCCGCCCCTCAGCGTCCGTGTTGCCAATTTCGATGGTCAGCCCCTTGCGTGTCGGCACCACATCCAGAGGCCGCATGGCGGAACCATCGATGCTGTTTTCAACCGCCGGAATCAACACCCGAAGGCGCACCGCCAGCCCCGCATCCATGATCATGGCGGCAAGACCCAGAACCAGTGCCGCACCCCCCATATCCTTTTTCATCAACTTCATGCCGGACGACGATTTCAAATCCAACCCACCCGTATCAAAACACACGCCCTTGCCGACCAGAGTTACCCTTGGCGCGCCTTTTTTACCCCAGGTCATATCAATCAGTCGCGGCGCCTGGGCACTGGCCCGCCCAACGGCGTGAATGGCGGGATAGCCTTGTTCCAGAAGGGCATTGCCCACTGTCACCGATATCGTAGCCTTGCGTTGTTTTGCCACGGCTTTCGCCGCCGCCGCCAGTTGCGCCGGGCCCATGTCCGATGCGGGCGTGTTGATCAGGTCGCGTACCAGCCAGATCGCATGGAGCGTTGATAAAACAAACGCTGCATCCGCCGTGTTAGGCCAGACAAGGATTCTGGCGTCAGCGGCCTTGGCCGATTTTTTTTTCTTGTCCGTGCCGCTGCGGTAGCGGTCAAAAACATACCCATGGAGCCCCCAACCCAGCGCCGCCTGTTCCGCACGGTCTTTGTCCAGCGGACCTCCGTCAGGGGCAATCTTGTAGACTCCCGGCGGCAGGGCCTTTGCCGTGGTTGCCCAATCCCAGATGGCGCTGCCGTCATCGTCAGGGAATCCGGTAGCGACCGAAGCGATCGCACCATGATCATCGAACAACAGACAGACGCTGCCCGGCTTTGCCCGGAACCCGTTGGCATCCACCCACGCCCGTTGACGCGCATCCAGCCCGCCGCGCCACCCAGACAGGCTTTCCGGCGTTACTGGCACCACCGGAATGGCGGCCGCAGCCTTACTGGTGAAATAGTGTCCCGGCATGTTCGCCCCCTTCTTCATGTTCGTGTCTTTCCTCATCATTTATTTTTGTGTTTATTCACTTCACGGCTGAAAAGTGATCCGCTCTACCGTATGATCCATAATCGGTAACCGCCAGCCCCTATAAGGATCATAAAACAATGACCGCGACCTGTGAAACCCGTACGGGGCTGTTGCAGCAACACCTGCGCGACACCGGGATTGATTTTGCCGTCCTCACCGATGGCGACTCCATCGCCTATTTTGGCGGCTACTGGAACTATCTGGGGCTGGAATTCGGCCGCCCGACCCTCATGGTGGTTCCCGCCAATGATGCCGTGGCGATCATCACCCCGCTCATGGAATCCCACATGTGCCGTGAAATGACCTGGGTGGAAAACGTGGTGCCCTGGGAAGATGGTGACGGCGCGCCCTGGGGGGACGCCATGCGCCCCTTGTTCGGTACGGGTAAAATCACGCTGGGGATTGAAGCGGCAAAGACGCCCCCCATCATCGCCGGTTATATCGGTGCCCGCATTCCACGGGCACAAATCACCGATATCTCCCGTCTGGTTGGCGAAATGCGCACCATCAAGGACCCGCAAGAAATCACCATCCTGCGCCAGGCCGGTCAGGTTGCCATCGCCATGGTGGAAGCCGGACGCGATGCACTGGGCGAAGGTGTGCCGGAATACGAACTCGCGCTGGCGGTTATTGCCGGCGGCACCCGCAAAGCGGCTGAATTCCTTGACCCTGTCCGCGACCGCTTTCATTCCCCCACCATTCATGGCCTGCAAGTCCTGCAATCGGGGCATGATACCTGCATGGTGCATCGACGCTCTTCCGTGCGGCGGCTACAAAAGGGTGACCCGATCTATTTTTGCTTCTGTGGCATGGTGAATTTCAAACATTACAAACTGGGCTTTGACCGTAATTTCTTTATCGGCTCCGCCACCGATGAACAGGCACGCAATCACGAGACCACCATCGCTGCACAAATGGCCGCGCTGGGCGCCATTCGTCCCGGTGCCATTGCCGAAGATGTTCATGCCACGGCCGATGCAGTCTATCGCGAGGCCGGTCATGCCCCCGGCTACCGGACAGGCCGCGCCATTGGTTATTCATTCCTCGAATCACCGGAACTGAAGGTAGGCGACAAGACCGTGCTCAAACCCGGTATGTCCTTTGCCGTTGACGGCGGTATTACCGTTGAAGGCCAATACGGCACCCGTGTCGGTGACAGCATTATTGTAACGGAGGATGGATACGAGTATCTGACACCGTTCCCAAAGGGCCTCGCTATTATTTAATCCGAACCTCGCCATTATTTAATTATCGACAGACAAGGTATGACCATGACCGACGGCCGTTCATTCCGATTTTCGCATTTCCTGTCCCGCAAACCGGCGCAAACGATTGTCGACGGGCTGCGGGAAGGCGATGGGGTCAGCCCCGACCCCGATTTATTTCAGGCCCAGCACGCCGCTTACGTTACCGCGCTGGAAGCGGCCGGCGGCACGGTGACGCTATTGCCGGCGCTGGAGGATTTTCCTGATTCCGTGTTTATCGAAGACCCCGCCATCGTCACTGGCAACATCGCCATTGTGCTTCGTCCCGGCGCTGAAAGCCGGTTCGGCGAAGCCGATGCCCTACGCCCCACGCTGCTCGAGATATTTCCAACCGTCATTGACCTGCCCGGCGAAGGCTTTGTTGATGGCGGGGATGTATTGCTCAGCGATAACGAGGTTTTTATCGGCCTCTCGGCGCGCACTGATCAGGCAGGCTTTGATGCGTTGGCCGGTGTGCTCGGTGATCTGGGTTACCGTGCCCGCAAGGTCGATACCCCACCCAGCATCCTGCACTTCAAGACCGATTGCGGGTTGCTGGACTCAGAGACCATCTTCGCCAGCCGCACCCTGGCCGCAACGGATTGCTTTCAGGGTTACCGCGTCATCGAGGCCCCGGATGGCGAAGAAGCCGCCGCCAATCTGGTTCGCATCAATGATGTTGTGCTGCTCAGAACAGGCTTTCCGAAAACCGCGACGTTGCTCCGTGACAACGGTTACGATGTCCGCAGCCTCGACACCAGCGAAGCCGCCAAGGTGGATGGTGGGTTATCGTGCATGTCGTTGAGGTTTTCATTAACGTAGCGGACAAGAATGAAAAATCTTGTCCGGTTTTTCATTCTTGTCTAGGGTGCTTTTTCAAGGAATGAGCATGCGCGAATGCATGCCGTCCCAAATCTTAGGCCAGATTTTAGGGAGGTGGAGGCGTTATGAAATCCCATGCACGTGTGGTTATTATCGGTGGCGGCAATATGGGTGTCGGACTTCTTTACCATCTCGCAGAAGCCGGTTGGACAGATTGCGTTCTGCTCGAAAAAGGTGAACTGACATCGGGCTCCACATGGCATGCTGCGGGGCTCTGCCCAAGCTTCATTGCTGACTACAATATGTCCAAAATCCACCACTACGGTAATACGCTCTACCCCAAGCTGGAAGAAATGACGGGGCAGTATGTGAGCTGGCACGGCTGCGGCGCGATCCGCTTCGCCACAAACGAACATGAACTGGATTTTTTCAGGCTCGTCGCCGGTATCGCCGATAATTCGGGTGCCGACATGGAAATTATCGACCCGGCGAAAATCAAGGAGATTGTTCCCTGGATCCAACTCGACGGCGTGGTAGGCGGTGCCTGGACACGCGATGACGGTCACGTTGACCCTGCGGGCGTCTGCAACGCCATGGCCACCGCAGCCCGTAATCTGGGCGCGGAAATTGAGCGCGAGTGCATGGTGACCGGTATCCAGCGGCTCGAAAGCGGTGAGTGGGAAGTCACCACCGAAAAAGGCAAGATTATTTGCGAGCATGTGGTCAACGCTGGCGGCAACCATGCAGGCGCGATCGCGGAATGGACCGGCATCAGCCTGCCCATCATCAATATGCAGCACCAATACATTGTAACGGAGGCCTGCCAGGAGTTCGTGGACACCGATGGTGAAATTCCGGTCATCCGCGACCCCAGAAACTCGTCCTACTATCGCCAGGAACAGAAGTCGGCGCTGATCGGTCCCTACGAAACAAAGGGATCGCGCATTGCCTGGCCAGCGACGAACGGTGTTCCGGACTGGGGCTCCGACCACGAATTGTTCGAAGATGAACTCGATCCGATTATGCCGTATCTGGAGGGCGTCATGGAGGCCATGCCGATCTGGGCAGACCTCGGCCTCCGGCGCGTCGTCAACGGCTCCATCACGCATACGCCGGATGATAACCCCCTGCTGGGTCCGGTCCGCGGCCTCAGCAACTACTGGCTCTGTTGCGGCTCGGCGATCGGCATTGCGCAGGGCGCGGGGTGCGGCAAGTACCTGGCGCAGTGGATGATAAACGGAGAATCAGAAATTAACATGGCCGGCCTTGATCCACGCCGTTTCGGCACCTATGCCGACGCTGATTATTGCCGAGCGAAGGGGCATCAGGCCTACGAGCACATGTACACCCTGCACCTGCCGGGCGAGGAACGGCCAGCGTCCAGAAACCGCCGCTGCACACCGCTGTTCGACAAACTTAACGACATGGGCGCGGTGCATACCGAGGCACATGGCTGGGAACGGCCGAAGTGGTTCTCACTCGACGGTGCGGCAGAGGATGTCGGCTTCCGCCGCGGCAACACGTTCGATGCCGTCGCACAGGAATGCCGTGCGGTGCGTGAGCGCGTGGGCGTGATGGACCTCTCAAGCTTCGCCAAGTATGACGTCAGTGGCCCGGATGCCGAGGCCATGCTGAACCGGCTGATTGCCAACAAACTGCCGAAACGGATGGGTGGCATCGGCCTCACCCATATGCTGACACGCAACGGCTGTATCGAGAGCGAAATGACCATCACCCGGTTCAGCGACGATCGCTTCTACGTGTTGTCAGGTGCCGGCGCTGAGGAAAAAGACCTGGACATGATGACCCAGGGCAAGCTCGACGGAGAAGACGTAACCATCAACAACGTCACCGACGATTACGGCATGCTGGTGCTCACCGGCCCGAACTCTCGCGATGTACTGGGCCAGATTACCGATGCGCCGCTCGACAACGACAATTTCCGCTGGCTTACCGCTCAGGAAATCCCCGTCGCCGGGGCAAACGTCAGGGCGTTGCGGGTTTCCTACGCTGGCGAACTTGGATGGGAGCTGCACGTCCCCATGGGCGACCTCGAGACCGTCTATGACGCCATCTGGGCGGCCGGTCAGGAGTATGGCATCGCCAATTTCGGGGCCTATGCGCTCAACAGCCTTCGCATGGAAAAGTGCTTCCGCGGCCTGCACAGTGAACTGACCAATGAGATCACACTGATCGAGGGCGACATGGAACGGTTCTTTGCGGCGGACAAGGGTGATTTCGTAGGGCGTGACGCGACCCTCAAGCGTCAGCAGGAAGGTGTCGCCATCAAACTGGCCTACGTCGAAGTCGACGCCACTGATAACGACGTCGTCGGCGGCGAACCGGTCTTTATCGATGGCACGTGTGTCGGGGTCGCGACCTCGGGTGGTTACGGCCACGCTGTTGGTAAAAGTTTGGCCTTCGTTTACGTGCCACCGAAAAATGCGACACCGGGCGCAAAAATGGAAATCGGTCTGCTGGGAGAACGCCGTAAGGCCATTGTCCTAGCGGAACCCGCCTATGATCCGAAGAGCGAACGACCGCGGGTGTAGGGAATCTTTTCAATCGAGCAGAAATCAAAAAGCCCCGGTCATTTGACCGGGGCTTTTTACGCATAATTTTTGAAGAAGCCCTACCCGTTCCAGTAGCCGTCTTTTTTCAGGGTTTCCTGCGTTTCCACAATGGATTCACGTAGCGTATCAACCATGAAGTCGATCTGATCCTTGGTCAGAATCAAAGGCGGCGACATGACATTCAGATGCGCAATGGGACGCACCAGAACACCTCGTTTCTCGCAAGCCGCGGCGATGCGATCCCCCACATGGGCTTCCGGTGGCAACAGTTCCTTGGTTTCCTTGTTGGCGACATTCTCCACACACATCATGAAACATTTACCGCGCACATCACCGACAATGGGCAGGTCCATCAGGGACGCGAGGCGCTGCTCCAGGTAAGGGCCCATCTCGCGAACATGGCCGCAAATATCCTCACGCTCGATAATCTCGATATTCTTGAGTGCGGCCGCACAGCACACCGGATGCCCGGAGTAGGTAAAGCCGTGGGTGAACATGCCGCCTTCGCATTGGGGCTTGGAGATAACATCATAAATCTCATCAGACAGGATCGTTGCCGAAAGCGGCGCATAGGCTGATGTCAGTCCCTTGGCCGAAGTAATAATATCCGGCACCATGCCGAAGACGTCTTCCGATGCAAAGAAATGCCCGAGTCGCCCAAAGGCCGTCACCACCTCATCTGCCACATACAGCAGGCCATACTTGCGGCACACTTCCAGCATGCGAATGTGATACCCGTCCGGCGCAACAATCACGCCGCCAGCCCCCATAACCGGCTCGGCGAAAAACGCCGCAACATTATCTGGGCCGAGTTCGAGAATCTTGTCCTCGAACTCCTTGACCAGATGCTCCAGGAAGTCTTCTTCCGACATGCCGTCTGGCCGGCGATAGGGATTCGGGTTGGAAATCCGGTAAACCAGATCGGGAGCCAGATCGAACCCCTGATGATCGAATGCTACACCGGTCAGCGACATCGCCATGTAGGTGCTGCCATGATAGCCGTCATGGCGGGTAATGATTTTCTTCTTCGCTGTCTTGCCCAGCTGGTTGAAATAAAAATGGATGATCCGGACCGCCGTATCATTGGCCATGGATCCGCCGGTGCCGAAAAATACATGGTTCAGATTGCCCGGGGCCAATGCGGCAAGTTTGGCGGCCAGTTCTGCCGCCGGGATCGAGGTGTGATGCCCGAACGAGGAATAATAGGTCATGCGGCGGGCTTGGTCAGCCATGGCCTGGGCAATTTCATCGCGCCCGTAACCTACATTGACACACCACAGACCGCCAATGCCATCGAGATAGCCGTTGCCTTCGGAATCGTAGACATAACTGCCTTCCGATTCAGCGACGACCAGAGAGCCGGTCTCCTTGAAGGTGGCAAAATCCGTCCACGGATGAATGTGATGGTCCATATCCTTTTGTCGGATAGCGGCCGTATCATAATTAAAATTGCGTGCCTTCGTCATAATAGTCTTCCCCTTACGGATCCCGATGCCGATGCCTGTGTCGATTCTGGGCGCCAATTGTCAGATCACTCAGTGATCTCCATAATATTCATGCAAATAGCCCACGACGTCCATACCACCGCAAGGGTAGCGCCCGTTGTTCGTTATGTTTATTGGTGTTCGCCCTGACACATCAGGCGTGGTTACTATTTGGCCTCAGGCCTGACAATATCTTCAGTGATGTACGTCAGCAAGGATTCAAGCGCTGTTGAAAAATCGCCCGATAACTTATCAATGATAGCATCCGGGGCCTCATCTTTCAGCCCTGCATCCAATGCAACCGCAGCGGCATAAACCTGTTCCGCACCCAGAGAACCCGAAATACCCTTCACGGTATGCGTGATGATCTGCGCTTCCGACCGTTCGCCGGCATCAAGGTGTGTTCGAACGATTTGAGATGCATCCTCATAACGATCTTTGAAATCGCACAGGAGTTCCTCAAGGAAATCCTGGGAAAGGTGGCTGATGAAACTTGCCTTCTCAATATTGATGATAGGCAGGGCCAATACATCTACGCCCTTGTCGCCACTGGAATCGCCCTCGCCGCTCTCCGGCACGGAGGGTCCCGCGGCCGTTTCTTTCCTTGGTTCAACACCCGCAATCCAGGTATTCAGTGCGGCAATCAGGTCATCTGCAATGACGGGCTTTGTCAAATGACCGTTCATGCCTGCATCAAGAGAGCGTTGACGATCTTCACCCAGGGCATGAGCCGTCAGAGCGAGGATCGGGACGTCATTGAACGACGGGTCGGACCGGATCTCTCGCGTCGCCGTGATGCCGTCCATTTCGGGCATCTGGATATCCATAAGGATCGCGGCGTAGGCGTCTGGGCCCTTCTTGAATAACAGATCGACCGCAATGCGGCCATTGTCGGCCGTATCCACAAGCAGGCCTTCGCTTTCCAGTATCTCGCGTGCAACCTGCTGGTTGATACTGTTATCCTCAGCAACCAGCACCCGTTTACCCTTTGCCGCCCCCACCAGCGTCACGATACCCGGATCGGCAAATACTCCAAGCGAGCCGCCATCATCGTCACGGGTCAAGACAGTGACAAGCGTGTCGATCACCACAGACGTGTTTAACGGCTTGTTCAAAAACGCATCAATCGGCAGATCTTTGGCAAGCTCTCTGGCGTCATCCGTATCGAATGCCGTCACTAAAAAGAGTGTCGGTATGGCGGCTATATCCGTATCCATCTTAATGCAGCGGGATGTCTCTATGCCGTCCATTTCCGGCATCTTCCAATCCAGTAGCATCAGATTATAGGGGCGCCCTGACTCGTCTGCTTTTTTGAGTAACATGATGGCGTCCCGCCCGTTCAATACCGTATCAACCGGGAAACCCAGCGCACCGAGTTCATCTTCCATAATTCGGCAGGTTATCTCGCTGTCATCAACGACAAGCACCCGGACGTTCTCCGGCTTGATCAGTTTTACCGGCTTTTCAGAGAATTCCGCATCGGGATCTTCCTCCATAGGAATCTTGAATATAAATACGCTCCCGTTCTCCTCCTCACTCTCGACACCAATCTGGCCGCCCATGATTTCCACAATATTCTTACAGATCGCCAGGCCGAGACCCGTGCCCCCGAAACGCCGCGTGGTTGATGTATCGGCCTGGGTAAAGGCATCAAAAAGGCAGGACATCCGGTCTGCTGGAATGCCGATTCCGGTGTCGGTTACAGAGAACTGGAGCATCCGGGTGCCATCGTTATCAACCAAAACACCCGCTTCGATGACGACGGAGCCCGCTTCGGTGAACTTGACCGCATTGTTAACGAGGTTGCTCAATATCTGGCCCAGACGGAATGGATCACCAATCAAGGCTTTCGGTATATCCGGTGAGATACGGAAAATCAGGTCAATTCCCTTTTCCTCGACCTGCACCGCGACCAGATCGCTTACATCGCGAATAACCGTGTTGAGCTGGAATTTGCTGTGATAAAGATCGAGCTTTCCGGCCTCGATCTTCGAGAAATCCAGAACGTCATTGATGACTTCCAACAACCGCCGACCGGCCTTATAGATCTTGTTGGTATAATCCAGCTGTTTGACATTCAGTTTCGTCTTCAGCGCCAGACAGCTCAATCCGATCACGGCATTAATGGGTGTCCTGATTTCATGACTCATATTGGCCAGAAACTCGGATTTCGCATTGCTCGCTGCAATCGCCTTTTCCCTTGTCTCCACCAGGGCATCCTCATAGGCAAGCCGCAGGGTGATATCGCGGATCGAGGCCGTTACCAGTAATTCAGAATCCTGTTCCAGGGCACTCAGGCTGATTTCAACCGGAATTTTACGGCCCGTCTTGGTCAGGGCGTATATATCGCCGGCAATTTCACAAATGCCTAATTTCGGATTTTTAACAAACTTCCGGTATTGCGTTCGATGCCGAACTCTCTGCTCTTCCGTAACCAGTGCAGCCAATGACAAGTGAACAAGCTCGCCCGACTCGTAATTCAACATTTTAGCCGCCGCCTGATTGGCGCGGACGATGGTGCCGTTGACGTCCGTGACGATCATCGCTTCGGGCGATGTATCAAGCAGTCCTTCCAACCGTCGCGTCGCCTTGTGGGCCGCATCATGGGCACGAACCATCGATCTCAGGGATCGGTACAGGATATAACCAATCAGCAGGATCAACGGCACAGCGAGCAGGCCCAGGGCGGCAAACCGGATGGTTGCGTTCAATTGCTTCTCGGTCGCATCCTGCACCTGTTGCAATCTCAGGGTGCTGGCGTCCGACAAAGCCTGCAGTGCCGCAAGCGCCCTGCTGTCATCGACAATAACCAGGCTATCAACCTGGTTGGACGTCATCCCTTCGGCAAAACCGTCATCGGCCATGACAAGTCGAACCTCGTATGCCTTTACCGTCGTTGCTATGTCATCAAGGGCGGCCGTTTCACTCGCGCTTAATTTTTCCTGACGAAGAGTATCGATGGCAGCACTGATCTGATCGAGATTCTTGTACGCCCGATCCAGATACCCGGGATCACCCCGAAGGATAAAATTCTTGAAATTATGGATAAACCCGCCGTAACCCAGTTCCCGCTGGATGCGATGAATCTGCTCGTCACGCTTGATGCTGACGGTACTGAACTGGGTCCAGTAGGTGTCAATGGACCGGACCTGATCGAGAACCGTTAACCCATAGACAATCACGACGGCGATAAGTGCCGCCGCCGCAATAGCGATCCCAAGGGTTCGCCTTCGTATTCCTTTATTAGACCTGTTCTGCACCGTTTACACCTCTGCGGGGGGTGAGCCTAGTCTGCATCTGCATCCTATTCAACGGAAACAGGTAAAAAGGCCAGAGTTTTCAATGCTTACAGCAATCTTACAGCCGGTCTTTCACGTGTTGGTCGTAGGCCTCCAGTGCTTCCGCGCCGTAAACCATTGAGGGACCGCCGCCCATGTGAATGGCGACGGCGATGGCTTCTACAACCTCTTCGCGCGTCGCGCCTTTATCAAGACACGCCATGGCATGATGTGCCACGCACCCATCACACCGGACCGTAACCCCGATGGCCAATGCAATCAGTTCCTTGGTCTTGTTATCCAGCGCGCCATCGGGATACACCGCTTTGCCGACGCCACTGAACGCCTGCATCAATTCGGGGTGTGCTTTCCGTAAAGTGGCGGCCCCTTTGGAAACAGATCTGGATATCGCAATAAAATCTTTTTCGGGCATTCTCGAACACCTCCTTGTCACGATCTTCGTTACAATTCCCAACCTTGCCTGATAGTCTGATATCTTAAGTGGTTGCCGCCATGACCCTCATCAAGTGACACCGGATATTTTCGATTTCCGGGCACCATCAGGAAACACAGAGATCCCTTCCATGCCCCAGCCTGAAATGGAAAATCGTTATTATGACGTCATCATCTGTGGTGGCGGGATGATCGGCTCCGCCTTGGCGTTTGGGCTTTCAAAAAGCGGCGTCCGTATTCTTATGCTGGATGAGGGAGACACGGCCTTTCGCGCCGCGCGCGGGAATTTTGGCCTGGTCTGGTTTCAAGGCAAAGGCGTCGGTATGCAGGCCTACAGGGACTGGACGCACCAATCGGTCGATCAATGGCCTGGGCTGGCGGCGGAGCTTCTGGAAACAACGGGCATTGATGTCAGGCTGCGGCAAAGTGGCGGTCTCGACACGTGCCTGGGCGAACAGGAATTCGAAGACCGCCAGCGCGAAATCGACATCATGAAAAGCCAATCACCCGATGGCCACTATCCGGTACGGATGGTTGATCGCAAGGAAGCCGAGGACATTCTGGGCAATATTACCCTTGGCGAGCGCGTTCTCGGCGCCATGTACAGCACACTGGACGGGCATGTGAACCCGCTCAGCCTACTCCATGCCTTTCATGCCGGATTCCAGTCTTCCGGGGGTCATTATCAGGCCAATGCCCCGGTTCGGGAGATCGCCGCCACAGGCAAAGGAAGCGGCGAAGGGTACACGGTATCAACAGACCGCCACAGCTATGCCTGTAGCCGGGTGGTGATCAGCGCCGGCCTGGGCATCCCGCCTCTCGCCCGTTCCGTCGGCCTTGATGTTCCGGTTTACCCTGAGCGGGGACAAATTCTGGTGACAGAACGAACCGCGCCTTTTCTTACCCTTCCGACGTTGATAGCGCGACAGACGGAAGAAGGCTCGGTGATGATTGGTGTCTCCAATGAAGACGCGGGTTTTGATGCCGGGACCACGGGCGACATGACGGCGAGCATAGCGAAACGCGCCCTTGATACCTTTCCCGTTCTGGCCTCCCTTAACCTGGTGCGAACATGGGGCGCACTCAGGGTGCTGACGCCGGACCATGCCCCGGTCTATGACCAGTCCCGCCAGCTACCCGGCATCTTCGTTTCAACATCACACAGCGGCGTTACGCTCGCCGCTGCCAATGTTGCCTGCGCGGCGGAATGGATTCTGGAAAACAGGCCGCCTGATGCTTTTCACTCATTCACCACGGACCGGTTTAATGTTGACGCTACGAAATACGCCTGACGGCTCTGGGGCTGCCTCTGATACCGTCACAATCGAGATTGATGGCAAGGCCATCGCGGTTCCGCCCGGAACAAGCGTGGCCGCCGCCGTGATGTCTGTGGTGCCGGGCCATACCCGAACCACGCCCGCAGGTGAGACACCTCGGGCACCCTATTGCCTGATGGGAGTGTGTTTTGACTGCCTGATGGAGATTGATGGCAAGGCGAACCAGCGTGCCTGCCAGACCACGGTCGAGGACGGTATGTGTATCCGCCTGCACCATGACAAACGGTGGTTACAGACATGATGCCGCCGCCCAATAGGCAGCACTTTGATCTGGCTATTATCGGTGCCGGTCCTGCGGGGTTAGCAGCAGCGACCCGGGCGCAGCATCATGGCCTGTCAGTGATCGTCCTTGATGAAGGCTCGCAACCGGGCGGGCGAATTTATCACGCCGTTGATCGCGTCATGGACTCCCGTCCGGCGGACGTCGCCCTGCTTGGCGAGGACTATACCCATGGGGCCAACCTGACCATGGCGTTCCGCCAAAGCGGTGTCGATTACGCCGACGCTACATCCGTTTTCCGCCTTGATCAGGACGGTACTGTCTGGTTCACGCGGGGCGGCATAGCCGGAACCCTAAGGGCGGATAACATCATTCTGGCGACTGGCGCCATGGAGCGCCCGGTTCCTCTACCGGGCTGGACGCTGCCCGGCGTGATGACGGCGGGGGCGGCGCAGCTATTGTTAAAGGGCGACAACATGATCCCGTCAGGCCCTGTCGTTCTGATGGGGGCCGGACCGCTGATTCTGTTGTGCGCCATCCAGTTACACGACGCCGGCGCAGCTGTTACGGCGATTGTTGAAACAACCACCATGCTCGATACACTCCGGGCCTTGCCCCATCTGCCGCGCGCGCTGCTGGCCCAGGAATACCTGAGGAAAGGTCTTACCCTCCGCCGTCGATTGAAGAAGGCCGGGATTGCCATCTATGGCGGGGCCACGGGGTTGCGGATTCTCGGCACGGAAAAGGCCACGGGCGTCTCCTTCCAAAGCGGCGGAAAAGCAACCGCGCTGAATGCGGACACCGTGCTGTTGCACAACGGCGTAGTGCCGGAGACCCATCTGTCCCGCCAGCTTGGTTGCCGCCACCGGTGGGATAGCGTGCAGCGCTGCTGGCGACCGGAAAGCGACGCATGGGGCCAGACATCAGTACCCACTGTCTATGTTGCAGGTGATGGTGGTGGCATCGCCGGGGCACGGGCGGCCGAGTGTGCCGGTCATCTGAGCGCGCTTCGGATCGCAACCACATCGGGTCGCCTGAACCCGCACGATTGCACTCGTCTTGCTCGGGCCTGGATCAGGGAACGCCGCCACCATCTCACCATCCGCCCTTTCCTGGACTCGATGTTCAGGCCAAGCCCGGACCTGCTATCGCCACCCGATGATGAAACCATCGTTTGCCGATGCGAGGAAGTGGATACCAGAGCCATCCGCCACGCCACGGAAATGGGCTGTCCCGGGCCAAACCAGCTAAAGGCATTCTGTCGCGCCGGTATGGGGCCTTGTCAGGGTCGAATGTGTCAATTGACCATCACGGAAATAATGGCTGAGGCCCGCAACACGTCGCCCGATGAAATCGGCTCGCTGCATATTCGTCCCCCCGTCAAACCGGTCACACTCTCCGCCCTCGCTGCCATGGCAAACGATTCCGAATAGATGTCACAGATGTCACGGATATCACCGTCCCATTTCAGACGTTGCGCTGAAGTCACAATACGCGCTCAACTTTAAGACTGGAAACCAAGAGGTCTGCATAGGGTCTATCATGTCATTCAAGCACCTGTTTACACCCCATACCATTCGCGGCATGGAAATTCGCAACCGGATTTTTTCCACCTCGCACCAGACTATTTTGGCACGAAATTGGCAGCCCACTGATGAAATGGTGGCGTATCACGAGGCGCGCGCCGCCGGTGGTGCGGGATTGATTGTCACTGAATCCGCCCGATGCCATGGCGATGCGATCACAACTTCGTCTTATATCGATGCCAGCACGGACGCCTGTATCCCCGGTTACCGCAAGATTGCCGAGGCGGTTCACAAGCATGGCACAAAAGTTTTCGGTCAGGTCTCCCACGGCGGCCGCATCGCCGGACGTCATGAAGGCATGATGAGTGTGCCTTACGCCCCCTCCACCGTTCCCGACCACCGATTCCATACCATGTCGCGCGCCATGCCCACGGATTATGTCTGGGAGGTCATTCAGGCCCATGCCGATGCCTCTGCCCGCATGATGGAGGCTGGCCTTGACGGCATTGAACTGACCGCCAGTTTTGGCCTGTTGGTGGCGCAATTCCTCAGCCCCGATGTGAATCGCCGCGATGACATCTTCGGTGGATCGGAGGAAAAGCGGTTTCGCTTTGTCCTCGAGCTCGTCGCTGCCGTGCGCAAGGCCATTGGTTCCGACAAGGTGATCGGTATCCGCATTTCAGCCCACGAAGACGAGCCCACCGGCTTGACCAGCCAAATGGTGTTGGATGCCTGCAAGCGTATGGACGCACTTGAGGACCTGGATTACCTGAACATAACCATGGGATCCATGGGCGGGCTGGGCAGTTCTACCCATGTTGTCCCTGCCATGTTCTATGACCATGCCTATGTGGCGCCCCATGCCGCCTCCATCAAAGACGTATTTTCCCGCTCCATTCTTGTTGCCGGTCGCATCAACCAGCCACAGCTTGCCGAACAGGTTCTGGCCAAGGGCCAAGCCGATATGTGCGGCATGACCCGCGCCATGATTTCCGATGCCGAAATGCCTAACAAGGCACAGCGCGGCGATCTTGATGACATCCGCGCCTGCATCGGCTGCAATCAGGCCTGCATCGGCCACTATCATATGGGCGTACCAATATCGTGCATCCAAAACCCCCTGTCCGGGCGTGAGCTTTCCCTCGGCGCGCATCAAAAGGCAGATAAGCCGCGTTCGGTTATCGTCGCCGGTGGTGGACCCGCCGGCATGAAGGCGGCAGCCGTGGCCGCCGAACGGGGCCACCGGGTAACGTTATGTGAAAAATCCGGCCAGTTGGGCGGGCAGGTGCTGTTGGCGCAGATATTACCGGGCCGCAGCGAGTTTGGCGTTCTGGTCGACAACCTGAGGCGTGAAATGGAATTGGCCGGGGTCGATGTTCGCCTGAACACAGGAGTCGATGCCGAGCTGGTGGAGCAGGAAAAACCGGATGTTGTTTTGATTGCCACCGGGGCCGAGCCATTTAAGGGTGATGCTGAAATCAGCGACGACACCCATGCCATTGAAGCCTGGCAGGTGCTGAAAGGTGAAGCCAATCCCGGAAGCTCCGTGGTTATCGCCGACTGGCGGTGTGACTGGATCGGCCTAGGGCTGGCGGAAAAATTGGCTCAGGAAGGCTGTCATGTGCGCTTGGCCGTTGACGGTACCCACGCCGGGCAAAATTTACAGATGTATATGCGCGACGCCTGGGCCGGCAGGCTTCACACATTAGGCGTCGAGGTCATCCCCTATGCCCGTCTGTTCGGTGCGGACGGCGATACGGTCTACTTCCACCACACCGCCAGCGGTGATCCCATCGTATGTGATGACGTGAACACCTTGGTATTGTCCCAAGGCCATCAGCCAGTAACCACGCTGGAAGATCAGTTGCAGGGTTGTGATGCGGAAATTCACCTGATCGGCGATTGCCTGAGCCCGAGAACCGCTGAAGAAGCCATCTATGAAGGCATGATGATCGCGCGGGATATCTGATTCATGACTGCTTCTAACAAGAAACCATCACGGCGCAGCGGTGGTCGCTCCGCCCGGGTCGCCCACCGGGAGGCTCCGCTTGATGAACGGGACATCACCCGTACCGGCCATACCGGCGGCCAGTATCAGGCTTTGAGCGAGTCGGATATTCTGCGTATCCATGAAGGCGCGCTGCACACGCTGGAGACCGTTGGCATGGGCGTCATCGGGAACATGCCCGAAGGCGCAAAGGCCATCCTCGAACAAGGTGCCAGCCTCAGCGACGCCGGGCGCATCTTGATCCCCCGCGCGATGGTCGAAGACGTGGTTGCCGCGGCCCGGCGGGAATGGACGCTGCATGCCCTCGACGGCGAACGCAGTCTCGATATTTCACCCAATCACGTTCATTTCGGCACCGCCGGCGGCGCCGTCAATATTCGCGACTTCCATTCCAAGACCTACCGCGATACCACGCTGCTCGATCTCTACGATGTGGCGCGCCTGATCGATACCCTGCCCCACATTCATTGGTGTTACCGGCCGCTGATCGCACGCGATATGCCGACGACCATGGATCTCGACATCAACACCGCCTATGCGTTGATCACGGGGACGTCAAAACCCTGGGGCATTACGCTGGGATCGGAAGAAGCTGTGAAGCTCGTTACCGGCATGTTCGATATGGCGTTGGGCGGCGAGGGGCGATTCAGGGAAACGCCCTGTTGCCACACGGTACAGGGTGACGGTGTGCCACCACTGCGCTACGCCGAGGAACGCTGCAAGATCAAGGAAGCCTCGATCCGCGCCGGCATGCCCTTGATGATCGCCTCCGCACCGCAAGCCGGGGCCACATCACCCGCCGCGCTGGCGGGTACGTTGGTTCAAGTCATAGCCGAAGCCCTCGCCGGACTGGTCTATGTCCATGCCATTGCCCCCGGCCATCCCGTCGCCTTCGCCCCGTGGCCCTTCGTTGCCGATCTGCGCACCGGCTCCATGAGCGGCGGCAGCGCGGAACAGGCCTTACTGTCCGGTGCCTCGGCGCAGATGGGGAAATTCTATAACCTGCCGACCAGCGTCCCGGCGGGGATGGCGGATTCCAAAGCACCGGACGCCCAGTCAGGCTACGAGAAGGCCTACACCACGGCGCTGGCCGGTTTGGCCGGGGCCAGCATGGTGCACGAATCAGCGGGCATGCATGGCAGCCTGATGGGCTGCACCCTTGAGAGCTTCGTTATTGATAATGACATGCTGGGCAGCATCCTGCGCACTGTTCGGGGCATTGAAGTCACCGACGAGACCCTGTCGCTCGATGTCATTGCCGATGTGAACGTAAACGGCCCCGGACATTACCTGGGCCATAACCAGACCCTCAGCCTGATGGAAAGCGAGTATCGCTATCCGGCACTGTCTGATCGCACCAGCCCGGCGGTGTGGGAGGAAGAAGGCGCATTGGACATGGAAGCGCGGGCGCGGAATACGGTTGTGGAGACCCTGTCCACCCATTACCCGAGCCACATTTCTGAAAAGCTGGATGCTGAGTACCGCGATCGCTTCAATATCCTGCTACCAAAAGAAGTCATGAAACCGGGGAATGGACGCTGGTCTTAGACCGCACTCGCGTGATAAGGAAATTCCATGAAAGCCGCTATTATCCCTGTCACACCCTTTCAGCAGAACTGCTCGGTTTTGTGGTGCGAAAACACCATGAAGGGTGCCGTGGTGGATCCGGGCGGCGATCTTGACAATATCCTGAACGAGGCCGAGACCCACGGTGTCGAGATCGAGAAAATTCTCATCACCCACGGCCATGTTGATCATGCCGCCGGGACGGCGGAACTGAAACGGCGGTTGAACGTTCCCATCGAAGGTCCCCATATTGACGACAAATTCTGGATCGACCAGTTGCCAACGGATTCCGTAGAATGGGGCTTTCCGGAATCCGAGGCCTTTGAATCCGATCGCTGGCTCGTTAACGGCGACCAGGTCACGGTCGGCGAGATGACACTGGATGTGTACCACTGTCCGGGACACACGCCGGGACACGTTGTTTTTTTCGAGCCGGTCACGCGGGTCGCCTTCGTCGGCGATGTGCTGTTTCAGGGTTCTATCGGGCGTACTGATTTTCCACGCGGCAATCATGCCGACCTGATTCGATCTATTCGGGAAAGATTATGGCCGCTGGGCGATGACGTAACATTCGTTCCCGGCCACGGTCCGGCGTCTACCTTTGGTGCCGAGCGCCAGTCAAATCCCTTCGTTGGTGATGGGGTCGGTGATGGGGTCGGTGATGGGGTCGGTGATGGGGTCGGTGATGGGGTCGGCGACAGCGTCCAATAAATCCGGGCGTTCGCCATCGACGACGGCTTTTGACAGACGATTGAACCGCCACAGCAGCATACCGCCGGTGACGGACAGCCCCCAGGCCAGCCCCCACCACAACCCTGCCGGTCCGTAGCCTAAGGGAAATGCCAGCATCCAGCCGCCGCCCACCCCGAACACCCAGTACCCCAGAGACGCAATCCACATGGGAACAAGGGTATCACGCATGCCCCTCAGCATGCGGGTGGCGATGGCCTGCAAGCCGTCAGAAAACTGAAACAGGGCGGCAATGAGAAACAGGTTCATGGCCAAATCCAGAACAGGGCCGTTTTCGGCCGCCTCCAAATCGAGGAAGGCACTGGTTAACAGCCGTGGCAGGAGAATAAAAATAATGGCCGTTCCACACATCACCAAAGTGCCCATGCCAACCGCCAACAACCCGGCGCGGCGCGCCTCGCGCGGTCTGCTGGCACCCAATTCATGGGCGATCCGGATGCTGGCCGCTTCACCCAGCGCCAGGGTGACAACGAACGTTATGCCCATCCAGCCGAACACCGCCTGATTGGCGGCCAAGGCATTGGGGCCAAACAGTCCCATTAAAATGCCGATCGCCATGAACATGCCGCCTTCCAGCATGGCGATGCCACCGAGCGGCAAGCCTAAGCGAAAAATCTGAAGCACCTCCCGCCAATCAAATTCCAGAAGATGCGAGAACACCTGATGCTCTTTTAAGCCCTTTGCCACCGTGACGTATCCACCAAGGACAATCAGCATGCCCCATGTCGCGATTGCCGTCGCCCAGCCCGCACCGGCAACGCCCAATTGCGGCACACCAAAACCACCAAAAACCATGACATAGGTCACAGGAATTTTTATGGCCACGGCCAGCACCGTAATCACCAGAACCGGCATGGCGCGGCTCATGGCCGAGGTATAGGCCCGCAAGGCAATAAAAAGAATACCGGGAAGGATACCCCACGACAGCGCATCGACGTAAATCTGACCGACCTCAATCACCCGGGGGTCCTGTCCCGAAGGCGCCAGAATATCACCAACAAACCAGCATAGAATTGTGATGAGAATGCCAAGGGCAAACGCAACCCACAGTCCCTGCGCCACATGATGGCCGATCTGTTCGGCCTTCTCTGCGCCGCGGGAATGGGCGACCAGAACGCCGACGATGGAAACCACGGCGGTACCGAACAGCAGCAGCTCCAGTGCAACATCGCCCAATAGACCTGCCGCAGCCAACTCCAACGAGCCCAAGCGACCGACCATCATATGGTCAATCATGATCATGGCAACTTCGGCCATGTACGCCCCCGCCAGGGGCGCTGCAATGATCAGTGTCTGTTTCAGCTCATAAGATAACGGTCGTGTCATGGTGGCGGGTTTTGCCAGTCCTGTTCTGTAAATCAGCTTCGCATACGCGAACCGTCAGGATCGAACAATGCACCCGTGTGCATGGCCGCCGGGCGTTCCTCGCCCAACACTTCTACCGTACATGCCACACCATCGGCAATGGCGTCTGGTCGCAGATACGCCAAGGCCAGACTCTGGCCGATGGTGTGGCCATAGCCGCCGGAGCTGACGTAGCCCACCCGCTCGCCGCCGACGAAGACCGCTTCACCACCCGATGTATCGGTGCCGTCGGCATCCACGCTCAGCAGAACCCGTTGAACGGAAGGCCCGGCATCCGACGCTGCAAGGGCGGCCTCGCGGCCGATGAAATCCGCCTTGTCCAGTTTCACAAAACGTCCCAGTCCGGCTTCAAACGGTGTGTAATCCGGCCCGAGGTCTGCGCCCCATGTGGGAAAGGCTTTTTCCAACCGAAGCGACATCAGTGCCCGGCCCCCCGCCAATCTCAATCCCTGATCCGCACCTGACGCCATCAGGGTATCGAACAGGGTGCGTTGGTATTCCGACGGGCAGTAAATCTCGTAGCCCAGTTCGCCCGTGAACGAGACCCGGAACACCGCCGCGTCGGGAACATTGCCGATACCAAGGCCCTGGGCACTGAGGAACGGGAAGGCGTTGGCACCAACATCGACATCGGCGACTTTTGCCAAAATGGAACGGGCGTTTGGCCCCGCCAGCATCAACCCGGTCCAGCGTGATGACAGGTTTTCGATGGTTACGCTGCCATCTTCCGGCAGGGAGGTTTCGAAATGGCGCAGGTGAAAGCGCTGCATGGCCCCGGCACCCAACATCATGAAGGTATCATCGTCCATACGGGTAACCGTGAAGTCCCCAATGACTTTTCCTTTGGGGCTAAGCATAGGGCTGAGACGCGTGCGGCCGATGGCCTCTGGCATACGGTTGGTCAGCACATGATTAAGCCAGTCTTCCGCACCCGGTCCCATGATAGCGTATTTGGCAAAGGTCGAAACCTCGAACAAGCCCGCGCCGTCACGAACCGCGCGGCATTCCTCGCCCACGGCATCGAACCAGTTGCCCCGTTTATGGGAATAGATATCGTGCGCGTCATCGCCTTTGCGGGCATACCACAGCGGCGTTTCCCAGCCATAGGATTCGCCAAACACCGCACCGGCGGCTTTTTGGCGATCATAGATCGGAAAGGTGCGCACCGGCCTCCCGGCAGGGAAGTGTTGTTCCGGATAAATTCGAGCACTGCGGTTTTCATAGAAATACCGGGTGCGCTCTCGGGTATAGGCCGTGCTGACGTGATCGCCGAACCGGCTAACATCCCAGCAGAAAATATCAAGGCTAGGTTCGCCGTCGATAATCCAGTGCGCCAACTCACGGCCAATGCCGCCACCCTGGTTAAACCCGGTCATGACACCGGCGGCGCAGAAATAATCCGGCAGCCCCGCAACCGGTCCCAGCAGCGGCCCCAGATCGGGAGAGAAAATCATCGGGCCATTGATGACGGTCTTGACGCCGGCTTCGGCGATAACGGGAAAAATCTCGCAGGCGCGCTCAAAGTTCCATTCCATACGCCCGAGATCATCGGCCAGCAATTCATGGTCGAAATCCAGCGGCGTGCCGTCTTCGGCCCAGTGATGGCAGGTGCTCTCGTAAGCCCCGACCAGCAGCCCTTGGCCTTCCTGACGGAAATAGAGATTGGATTCGGGTTCGGAAATATTCGGAAACCGGACATCCATGGCCTCGATTTCGGCAATGCCCTCGGTCACCAGATAATGGTGCTCGACCGGCATCAGGGGCAGCGTGATACCAGCAAGGGCGGCGACTTCCCGGCCCCATAACCCTGCCGCATTGACCACAACGTCACACCGGATGGTGCCACCCGGTGTGACCACATCCCACCCACCGCCAGCAATCGGGTTGGTTTCCAGAACAGGCGTATGGCGATAGATAGTGGCGCCCATTTTCCGGGCTGCCTTGGCATAGGCCTGTGTCACGCTAGCCGGATCAACCTGACCTTTCAGAGGTTCCCACATCACGCTATGCAACGGATCCGTGTTCAGGATAGGAGCGTGTTTTTTAGCGTCTTCAAAAGAAATTAATTCAGCTTCGATCCCCAGCCTCCGAGCACGACTACGGGCGATCTTGAATGAGGTTGTCTGTTCTTCACTGCGTGACAGGCTGAGGCCGCCGGTTGCGTAGAACCCGCAATCCTGCCCGCTTTCTTTTTCCAACTGGGGATAGAGCTCAAAGGTGTACTTTTGCAGAGCGGAGACGCTGTTGGGCGATGTCATGACAAACAGATTTCCTGCCGCATGCCATGACGAACCGGAGGTCAATTCTTTTCGTTCCAGCAAGACGACGTCGGTCCAGCCCATCTTGGCCAGATGGTACAAAATACTGCATCCGGTCACGCCACCGCCGATAACAACCACCCGGGCATGAGATTTCATTTCGCTTGCCATTGTTTGCTTTTCCCTCCGAATACCATCAGACCTTTATATATGGAAAAGCCGCCGAAAGCGGCTCGATTTTTATAATCGCCCATAGGAAGGGTGAAAGATTGCGGTGCTTACGGCAAACGAAACTTTCATGGTGAGTGCGAAGTTTTTTTTCCTTGGGGAAATTCCGTCAGACGACTTCGGTAGCATCAGACCTATCCGCGCGGGGTAGTAACCAGGCAACAGCGACCGACAACACAGCAAATATACCGGCTATTTGAAGGGCAAGGGCATACCCACCCGTCTGGTCATACAAGACCCCCGCTATCCATGGCGCTATCAGCCCGGATAAACCCCAAGCGGTAAAGATTCGCCCATAAACCGCAGGGGCCTGCACTACACCAAAATAAACCGCAACGACAACTGGGTAGGCAGAGATTACAGCGCCGTAACAGGCCCCGACCGCCGTCAGGCCCACCAGAACGATGAGAGAAGAAGATGCTTCGGAAAGCACAATCAGCACCGATGCTGATATAATCGCAAGAATCATCACAATGCTGCGTGGATGATACCGGTCAAGCAGGAAGCCAACACTGAAGCCGCCAATCATATTGCCAATCGCGACCACGACCGGCGCGTTGAGTACTTGTGCGGCACTACCGCCATTGGTCTCAACTATACCGGTGGCGTGCCCGATGGCCATCAGGCCCGCAGCAACACCCGAACCGAATGCCAGCCACAGCTTCAGTTGTAACACCTTAGGCGAGGCCACAAGCGATGGATGGTCCTGTGATGTCGTAGCCTCCTGTTCATAACGGACACAAGAACAATGCAAAAGCAGCGCAGAGATGAACCCTGCACAGATAATAATTCCGGCTAATAGTTCCATCGCCGCCGCGACACCGCCGGTATTTAATGCCCCCTCAGCAAGATAAGGAAAAAGAATGGACCCTGAACCGTAGGAAGCTGAAATGACAGCCATGGCAAAACCTTTTCTGTCAGGCATGGCACGGGCAGCAAGTTGCAGGGAGAAACCATAACCAAATCCATTGGCGGCGCCGAAGACAAGACTGTACCCAACCCAGGCGACGGGTAAAGAAGAGGCATATCCCGCAACCAGAATACCCAGGGCTGCAAAGATAGCCGATACAAGAACCAAGATAGCGGGGCGCGCCATACCAAACAGTCGATGTCCTAATAATACGCTTAATGTCAGACAGACCAGAGCTGATGAATAAAGAAAGCTTACATCGGCCCTTGGAACCTGAAACGCGGCTTCCCAAGGCACCAGAAAAAGAGAAAAGGCATGGATCGTTCCAAGCGTGATCATCAGGATCACGCCGGCAATAACTGCCAGATATTGTCGCTTCATGATCGCATGCTCCCAGTTACGCCTTTTGTGATCAAGCTGCCTCGTAAAGTGACGTCAGCAACTGATCGGCGTCTTTATCACTGCCCGTTACACTGATGTTTCTGAAATCAACTTCCAAAGCGACATGCATGCCATCTGCCAGAGGACCATCCTTTAAGGAAGCGGATAGATGCTCGGATAGGGCACGTTTCTTACATTCATCACTTTTCTGTTCGCAAATAATCAAAAACTCATCGCCGCCAACACGTCCAATTGTTGTGCCTTTGGCCGCAGTATGAACCAGCGCATTCGCAACAAACACCAGAACATCATCGCCCACCTCAAAACCATACCGGTCATTTATTTCGCCAAACCCCTTGATATCGACCAATATAATCTCAATTGTCGTGTCTGACTTGCCTGAACGATCCAATGCGCGCCCTAGTCTTTCAACCATGGCCGCGCGATTGAGTAAGCCTGTCAGGGGATCATGGCTGGTTTGCCACTGCAAATCGTCCACATTTTCTTTAATATCGGTAATATCGAAAATTGTGGCGATCAACCTCGCCTCTCCTTCACGACTCGATTTTGTGATAGCAGCCTGTGCGGGAAACTGGGAGCCGTCCTTTCGATAGCCAAAAATATCTCCCTGTTTTCCCATGGCGATATTTGTCTGGCTGGAATCAACAAACCGCTTGAAATATTCCTTGTTCTGCTCGCGCATGTGAGGAGGCAGCAACAAGTGAATACTCATCCCGATAAATTCATTTTTGCTGTAGTCGAATATATCGCTTGCATGGTCATTGACCTCAACGATAAGTCCGTTTTCGTCAGTGTGGATAAAGCCGGCAGATGTATTCTTTGCTGCCACGATATCAAGAAAACTGTCTCGCGCTTCTTTCCGGGATTCTTCAACTTCCGGGCGCAACCCGGGAAACTGATCCCGATATCGCGCTGGAATCTCAGGTGGTTCGGCACCGAAAGACTGAATGATCTCAAAGGTTCCGTCCGCGTTACACCGTGATAAATGCGTATTGACCTTTGCATGGTGGGTTGCCGGGTCCATCACAACAGTGCCTTGAGGGCCTTTAACTGTAATATTTTCAAGGGCATCAATAACTGCCTCAGCCTCCGTTGTGCCGGCCATTTCAACAGCCTGCGCGAAAGCTTTGACGCAAACATACGTCCCCTCGCCAAAATTGGTCAGCACGCCGTTGCCATTGGGCCAGACACCGGTAACATCGGACAGTTCGCCAAGACGTTCCTTATAGGATTTATTTTCCGGGGTATCGACACTCATGAAATATGTGTTTGATGAGTAGAAACCTTCCCTCACCTCGGCGGGCAGATGCCCCACCATGGCCTCATCGTAATGGCCCATGACAACTGCCATGTGTTTTTTAAGGCCTTTATTGGTGAATTGCGTCAACAGATTCGTTTGATCCGATCCGGCAAAATAGGGAACAAAAACATCGGCGCCGGATTTGGACAATTCATCCAGCAAGCCATCAAAATTACCCGTGCCAAAGTCAAAATATGCTTCCCCGACAACTTCCCCGCCATGCGCCGACAAAGACCGCTTTGCCGCATCGATAGAGCCACGGGGCCATTCGTAATTGCTGCCGGCAAAAAACATTTTGAGGCCAAACTTATCCGCCATATAGGGAATCATCTTCTCGATCTGCTGGTTCGGCAGGGCGGCAAAATGAAAGAAGTAGCGGGTCCAGATACTGCCCTCATAGAAAGAAAAATTCAGGTATGGAATTTTTCTGGGTTCCGCAACCATGCTGGCAACGGATATCCTGGAATTGGACAGAAGGTTGCCGATAATGGCAACACACCCCTCCTCATCAATCAACCGGTTTGCCGCCGGGACCGCCGTGTCAGGCAAGCTACCGTCATCAACAATGATCAGTTCAAACGGACGGCCGAGCAGGCCGCCGGTTTCATTGATCTCATTTGCTGCGACCTGGCCCGCCCAGGAAATTTCCGGCCCGTAAAGCTCCACCAGACCGGAAAAAGGCGACATAAGGCCAACACGAATGGGGGATGCTGTTGCAGACATAATCATTCATCTCCTGAAAATCTATCAACTCGGCCTGACAACAGGCCATTCGATGGTGAAACACGCCCCTTGTTCATCGTTATCTGCAACGATGGTCCCTCCCATATCGATGACAATTCCATAACTGATGGACAGCCCCAGGCCGGTTCCCTTCCCGACCTCCTTCGTGGTGTAGAAGGGATCAAAGATTCTGTTCAAAATATTTGGATCGATCCCGCCAGCCGAATCTGAAATCGTTACCCTGACTACATCCTTGTCAGTAACGGCCGTTACGGCGATACGAATCTCTCGATTGTCATCCGGTCTGTTTTCCTGAAGCGCATCACGGGCATTCGTCAGAAGGTTTAGAAACACCTGCTCAACCTGCACTTCATGGCCCATCACAGGTCCGCAGCCCTCATCAATATCAGTCGTTATGGAAACATTGGAAAGGCGCAACTGTTCACCGATCAGGCTGAGAGCATTCTCAACAACATCGGGAATATGAAGGGCGCTTGTCTCTGTCTCGGCAGGACGACCAAAGATGCGCATATGGTCAATAATGGCCGATGCCCTTTCTATCTGGGCGTTAATCCTGTCCAGTTTTCCAAGAACATAATCCACATCTACTCCCCCCTTTCTCAGCTTCCGGGACATATTCTCTGATGCCATCCGGATCACGTTAAGGGGTTGGTTCAACTCATGCGCAACACCGGTTGCCATCTCACCCAAGGTCGCCATCTTGGATGACTGGATCAGCTTGGCCTGTAATGTTTGCTGGTTAGTAACATCACGAAAGACGACAACAGCCCCGTTTACTTCGCCGTCGTCTTCAACAGGCGTCGCCGTGTATTCGACCGGGAAAAAGCTGCCATTACGGCACCAGAGAACATCATCCGTTACCGTTTGGGATATTCCTGAGTGGGAACATTTATTAATTGGGCATTCTTTGCTGAGATAACGGCTTCCATCCTGTCTGGTGTGATGAATCAGGTCATGTAACGGCTGCCCAATCAGCTCATCTGCTTCATACCCAAGCATCCGTGCTGCTGCCGGATTAATAAATGTCGCCAGGCCATTTAGATCAACACCGTAAATGCCGTCGCCTGCAGCATTCAGGATCGTTTGGTTTCTGTGGCTCATAATCAGGCTGTTGTGTTCCCACTCCCTTTTCTCCGTTATATCTTCGCCAGAGAAAAGAACGCCTGTCGACTTGCCATCGCCATCCTTGGCAATGCTGGCACGCCAGGCAATGATCCTGACGACACCCCCACGACAGGCAATCCTGCTTTCCAATTGTTCAATCTGATCATTGCCCCTGGAAATCATGTCATCAAACCGGGATCGGCTATCGGTCTGGTCTTCTATAGGTATAAATGTTCTGAACCAGTCCCGCCCAATGACTTCTGAGCGGCCACATCCAAGAACCTGGCACCCACTCTCATTGATCTGTGTGATCCGCCCGGCGATGTTAAGAGTCATAATCATGGTGCCCGAAACGGCCAGGTACCGTTTAGCCCTGTCTTTTTCATCAATAAGGATCTGGGCTGCCTGCTTTTCCTCGGTAATGAAGTTCGTGAACAGGATCATGCCGCGAACATTACCATCAGGGCGGGTCCAGGGAACCATTTCCCACCGCAGCCAATCAATCGAACCGTCCGGCCATTCAAAAGTATCTTCTTCTTTTTTCAGGGTTTCCCCGGCAAGGCACCGATGATGCAATTCTTTCCAGTGTTCAGAAATATCGGAAAATACATCATAATGCGAAAGGCCGATAACATCCTGGAAGGCATCTTTTATCCGGTGCTCGGAAAGCCATCGATCGCTGACGGCCAGATACCGCATTTCGTTGTCCAGCACCGCCACTGCCGCCGGAATCAAACGAATAAATTCCCTTAACTGGCCGTCTACGTAACTCAGTTCATTTATCTTCAGCGCCATAATACCTACTGGATGGCTTTTAGTTGAATCAGAGCTTCATGTCTCATTTCGATCAAATTTTTGGCAGCATTTCTCATTTTGATAAAAAAGAACCAGAAATGGGCCGCATGCGCGGGTTTTCAGCCGACTTTCAGGAAACACAGCAATAACAATGCCAGATTGCGGTTATCGGTTTTTCCCTGGTCCTAAATTTTTCTCGCCAAAATTTCATATCGTGATTTAGGCGCTGGCAATCAAGATGTTTCCACACTATCTAGACGCCATGTTAGATCAAAAACCGCATCCTGCCCCGCCCCGCATTGGCATTATCAGCCTCGGCTGCCCCAAGGCATTGGTGGATTCAGAGCGTATCATCACCAAGCTACGCGCCGAAGGCTATGACCTGGCATCATCTTATGATGGCGCGGATGTGGTCATCGTGAACACCTGCGGGTTCCTGGATTCCGCCAAGGCGGAGAGCCTCGATGTGATCGGCGAGGCGATGCAAGAAAACGGTCGGGTTATTGTTACCGGCTGCATGGGGGGCGACGAAAATGCTATTCGCGCCATTCATCCCAATGTGTTGTCGGTCAGTGGTCCGCACCAGTACGAGGCCGTGGTCAATGCTGTGCACGAAGCGTCCCCGCCGCCCCACGATCCCTTTATTGATCTGGTGCCAGAAGCAGGCCTGCACCTGACACCCCGGCATTACGCCTATCTGAAGATTTCCGAAGGCTGTCATAACCGGTGTAGCTTCTGCATCATTCCCCAGTTACGGGGTGATCTGGTCAGCCGCGCCGCCAATGATGTGATGTATGAAGCCGAACGTCTGGCGCGGGCCGGGGTCAAGGAGCTGCTGGTCATCAGTCAGGACACCAGCGCCTACGGACTGGACTTGAAATATGCGGAAAGCACCTGGAACGGAAAGCCCGTCGCCGCACGCATGCTTGATCTGTGTGAAAATCTGGCGACGCTGGATATGTGGATACGGCTGCACTACGTCTACCCCTACCCCCATGTGGATGGCGTCATTCCGCTCATGGCGGAGGGTAAAATTCTACCCTATCTGGATATTCCCTTCCAGCATGCCAGCCCCGATATCCTGAAAGCCATGAAGCGTCCGGCGCATGGTGAAAAGACGCTGGACCGTATTAACCAATGGCGCAGCGATTGCCCGGACCTGACACTGCGTTCCACCTTCATCGTCGGCTTCCCCGGTGAAACGGATGATGATGTGGAGTTGCTGCTCGACTGGTTAGATGCGGCGCAACTCGATCGGGTCGGTTGCTTCAAATACGAAGCCGTAGCCGGTGCGCCGGCGAACGAGCTCGCCAACCCTGTGGACGAGGATGAAAAAACCGACCGCTGGGAACGGGTGATGGAACTGCAACGCGAGATCAGCGAACGCAAACTGGCCACCAAAGTGGGCCAGACCATGGACGTCATCATTGACGAGCTGGATTCCGAAGGCGCCCTGGGGCGCACCAGAGGCGATGCGCCCGACGTCGATGGATCGGTCTTCCTCGACGGCGACTTCGATGTGGAGCCCGGCGATATTGTTCAGGTCACCATTACCGAGTCCGACGACTTCGACCTGTGGGCGAAGCGGATCAGCTAACGTTTACAAGCGACCCTTATTTAAGCGTCATAAATGCCGACCCAGAAAATCCAGCGTGCGCTGCCATGAAAGCTCGGCAGAGGCGGCGTCATAGGACGACAACGTATCTGTAAAGAACGCGTGTTCGGCTTCATAACGGTGCATCTCGTATGCGACGCCCGATGAAGGCAGCGCCGCTTCCAATGCATCCGCCGCTGCGGGCGTACACCAGTCATCGAGGCTGGCAAAATGCCCCTGGAAAGGCACCCGCATGTTGGCAGGATCAGCTTCCTCAACAGGCGGGATGCCATAATAACAGACCCCCGCATCACAGGCGTCCAGTTTGACCCCGGCAATGACCGTCAGGGCGCCGCCCATGCAGAATCCCATAACGCCGACTGTCTCACAGCCGCCGTCACTTTTCAGATAAGCAAGCGCACCGTTGACGTCAATTTCCGTCGCCCCGACCCAGTCGAGACCGGTCATCATGTGGTTGGCTTCATCAGGGTCCTGTGTCACGCGCCCTTTGTACAGATCAGGCGCCAACGCCGTGTATCCGGCGACGGCGAAACGGTCAGCCACGCTCTTGATCTGGTCGTTCAAACCCCACCATTCCTGAAGCACGATAATGCCTTTGCGGCTGTCGCCACTTCGCACCAGATAACCTTCGGTCGAGCTGCCATCTGTATTTTCAAAAGAAATCATGTCGCCCATTTTTCTCTCCTGTTGGATTCTCTTATTAATTGCCCTCTTCCATAAAATGGAATTTGGCATGAAACGGCGCCAGCTGTTCGCGGCCACGGATGAAGTCGGCGGCGCGCGCCGCGATCATCTGCGTCGGCGCGTTCAGGTTGGCGCTGGTGAGCTGTGGCATGACGGAAGCATCCACCACCCTCAGGCCTTCGATGCCGTGCACCCGCATCTCCTCGTCCACCACCGCCATGGCGTCATTGCCCATCCGGCAGGTGGCGCAAGGATGGTAGTCGGTTTCCGTTGTATTACGGATGTAGGCCAGAATATCAGCATCCGATTTACCGTCGGGGCCGGGGAAAATCTCGCGCCCCCGGAATGCATCAAAGGCTTTCTGGGACGCCAGATCGCGGGCCACCTTGATACCTTCCACCAGTTCCCGGCGGTCATGCTCGGTGCTCATGTAATTGAAATGAAGCGCCGGCTTGTCCATGGGGTTCGTGGATTTAAGCGCGATATAACCCCGACTGGTTGGACGCAGTTGATCGATGGTCAAGGTAAAGGCCTGACCCAGCTTGATATTGGTGCCTTCATAATCAACGCCGACGGGGCCGAAGTGATATTGCAGGTTGGGATAAGGCACATCCGCGTTGCCGCGCACGAGGCCACCGGCCTCCCAGATATTGGACGACGCGATGCCTTTGCGATCAAACATCCAGCGCAAACCGGCCATTGCCTTGCGGACAGGGTGGGCGACCTTGTGGATGGTCACCGGCTTGGTGCATTCATACTTCACCGTAACGGTTGGATGATCCTGAAGGTTCTGGCCGACCCCGGCCAGATCAAGCTTCGGCTCAATGCCCATAGCGCGCAGATGATCCGCCGGACCAATGCCCGACAACATCATCAACTGGGGTGAATTGATGGCACCGCCCGAGAGGATAAGCTCCCGTTCTGTCCGCACCGTATGGGTCTCACCACCGTGCTCATACTCGAGACCAACAGCGCGGTTTCCCTCAATCAGAATTTTGCTAACCATGGCGCGGGTCTTGAGCGTCATGTTAGGGCGCGTCAGCGCCGGTCGCATGTGCGCCACCGCCGCGCTGCAGCGGCGGCCATTTTTCTTGGTGCTGTCCAGCCGCGCCACGCCTTCGGGCTTGTAGCCGTTCAGGTCATCGGTCTGTCCCTGCCCGGCCTGGCCTCCGGCTTCAACGAAGGCATCATAGAGCGGGTTCTCATAGGCTCCTTTCGTGACACTGAGGGGGCCTTCGCCGCCCCGCCAGTCGCTGGCGCCGCGGTCGCTGGTCTCACCCGCCTTGAAATAGGGCAAGCACTGGGCGTAGCTCCATTTCGGCAGGTTGAATTCCTGTCCCCAACGGTCGAAATCTAACGGGTGGCCCCGCATGTAGACCATGGCGTTGATGGACGAAGAGCCGCCGACCACCTTGCCGCGCGGAATCTCTACATTACGCTCATACAGTTCCGGTTCGTCCTCGGTCTTGTAGTTCCAGTTCAGCTTGGGGTCCTTGAAAACCTTGTAGACGCCCGCCGGGACGTGAATCATCAGATTGTGGTCCATGGGGCCAGCTTCCAGCACCAGTACCGTATGCTTGCCGTCCTCGGTCAACCGGTTGGCCAGCACGCAGCCTGCCGATCCGCCACCGACAATCACATAATCATAAGTTTTTACCTGAGACATCCAGCACCCCTCCACATTTAATCTTGCCGTAGTCTAAGGCTAAATCAGATGAGGGGAAACTGTTTCACCTAGGACAGAGCGCGGCGCCTGACATTCTGGCTTGGCGTTCCTGGCTTGGCGTTTCTGGCGTTTGCGGTATTCTATCCCCTTGGAAGGTGGGGATCTTTCGGTAGAAATAGAGAGCGCGCCTATGCAGACGAGCAAAGTCATTGAACACATCACCGACTGGTTAGCGGCCTATGCCGAGAAATCCGGTACCACCGGGTTTGTCATTGGCGTATCAGGCGGTATTGACTCAGCCATCACCTCGACCCTCGGCGCCCGGACCGGCTTGCCATTGCTATGCGTGGAAATGCCGATCCATCAGGCAGAAAGCCAGATATCCCGCGCCCGGGCACATATTGACTGGCTAATCCAGAATCATTCAACGGTGGCCCGAACCGAGGTCCAGTTAACCCCAGTATTCGACGGGTTAGTCGCCGCGCTGGATACGGACGCCCCCGGATCAGGTCACGATATGGCACTGGTCAATACCCGTGCCCGGCTTCGCATGACGACGCTGTATTACCATGCTGCCGCCCATAACAGGTTGGTTCTGGGCACCGGCAACAAGGTCGAGGACTTCGGCGTCGGCTTTTATACCAAGTACGGTGACGGCGGTGTCGATGTGTCGCCCATTGCCGATCTGACCAAGACGGAAGTCTATGCCGTGGGTCGGGCGTTGGGCATCAGTGATGCCATCTTACAGGCCCCGCCGACGGATGGTCTGTGGGGTGATGACCGCACCGACGAGGACCAGTTGGGCGCCAGTTATCCAGAGCTGGAATGGGCCATGGCTTTTGGGGGCGATGAAGCGGCCCTTGATGCCCGTCAAACGGAGGTGCTGGATATTTATCGCCGCCTGAACGCCGCCAACCGGCACAAGATGGAGCCGATCCCTGTGTGCCTGATACCAGACGGGTTTCGCTAAAAGCCCCCGGCAATCCCTACGATACAAAAAGAAGTCCTGAAGGAAGTCTGTAACGTCAGGCGATAGTAAATTTTATGTATACATCGCACCGTTTATGTAAGGGCCACACCCTCCAGGGTGATACGGTTCATAACCCGCCGATACCCCTGATAATCGTTCAGGGCGTAATGCCAGCTCGCCCGGTTGTCCCAGAACGCAATGGAGCCCGGCTGCCAATGGAACCGGCAGGTAAATTCCGGCCGCGCGCCATGGGCATAGAGGAATTCCAGCAGAGGTTTTGATTCCTCGGCTGTCCAGCCATCGAACCGTACCGTGAAGTCGCTGTTGACATAAAGCGCCTTCCTGCCGGTCAGGGGATGGGTGATCACCACCGGATGTAGGGCATCCTGCGTCGCCTTATCGGGGTTGGCGAGACGTCCGTCGTGATAAGATTCACCGTCGACAACGCCATAGCCGAAGGCATGGCGGCTCGAATGCCAAGCCTTCAGGTTTTCCAAGGTGAATTTCATACCATCGGACAGGCTTTCATAGGCGAGGTACATGCTGGAGAACAGGGTATCCCCGCCGATCTCCGGGACTTCGAGGGCATAAAGGATGGAGCCCATGGCCGGAATCTGGTCATAAGAATGATCGGTGTGCCATTCGCCGCCGATATTTTCCTTCTGATCCGCTTCCTTGGTGACCTCTGCAATCATGGGATAGTCATCATGGGCTTTGAAAAATCGATTGATATTGATTTTTCCCCAGCGCTCGGCAAAGGCGATGTGCTGTTCGGGCGTTAGTTCCTGATCGCGAAAAAAGATCACGGAATAGCGCCGGAAGGCATCGTCGATCTCGGCCATGGCGCTGTTGCTCAGGTCTTTGGACAGATCAACGCCGCCGATAACCGCGCCGAGGGCCGGTGATTGCGGACTGACCGTAATTTCCGAATAGGTCGTATCGTCTGTCATGTCGCCGGTCCCTTTTCATCCTCCATGATCAGATCTGCGGCGCGGGCCGCAACCATCATGGTCGGGGCATTGGTATTGCCCGTGGTAACGTTGGGAAAGATCGACGCATCGACCACGCGCAGACCCTCAATGCCATGCACCCGCAACCGGCTATCGACCACGGATGTTGTCGGATCAGGCCCCATCATGCAGGTGCACGATGGATGAAACACCGTGCCGCACCGCTGGCGGAAATCAGCGATAAGCTCATCGTCGCTCTGGCAGTCAGGCCCCGGCAGCAATTCCTCCTCAATCACGGCGCCCAGCGCCGGTTGCCCGGCCAGCACGCGCAGGAACTTGACCGCCTCCAACATTTCCCGGACATCGGTGTCGGTCGAAAAACTGTTGGGATTGATGGCCGGCTTCTGGAAAGGATCATCGGAACGGATGGTGATATGGCCCCGGCTTGTCGGCCGGCATGATGACAGACCCAGCGACATTGCCGGAAATGGGTCAGGATTCAACAACGGTCGCTTGCCGTCATCTTTCGATGTAATCGTGCTGATCGCCTGAAAATACAACTGCATGTTGGGCCGGGTCAGGCCCGGGCGGGTCCGGAAAAAACCGCCGCCGTGATTGATGCAAATACTCAGCGGTCCCCGCCGCGTCAGGATGTATTGGGCCCCCACCATCAATTTTCCCCACCACGGGCGCAGGCGCTCATTCAGTGTCGGTTGGCTGGTCCGATAGGTGTAGTTGACCCCCAGATGATCTTGCAGGTTCTGACCCACATTCGGGTTATCGAGCACAACCCCGATCCCGTGGCGCTGCAGGACCTCCCCCGGTCCGATACCGGACAGTTGAAGAACCTGTGGCGAATTCACTGCGCCACCTGACAGGATGACTTCGCGGCGTGCCGTCGCCTTGTGTATCCGGCCATTCTGGCTGTACTCCACACCGGTGACCCGGCGGCCATCAAACAACAGCCGCGTCACATGGGCACCGGTCTCCACATTCAGGTTTTCCCGCCGCATGGCCGGACGCAGGAAGGCCCTGGCAGCAGACATGCGTCTGCCGTCCTTAGTGGTGATCTGATAATAGCCGACCCCTTCCTGGCTGGCCCCATTGAAATCCGGATTGAGGGGCAGGCCTGCCTGCTGTCCTGCTTCGAAAAACGCCTGACAATAGTTACCAACCTCGCCCGACATGTCCGCGACATGAAGCGGCCCCCCTGTGCCGCGCCACTCGTCCGCCCCTTTCTGGGTATCTTCCATGGCCCGGAAATATGGCATGACGCCCCGTGATCCCCAGCCCGGATTACCTGCCGCTTCCCAATCATCGAAGTCGCCGGGGTTGCCGCGGATATAGACCATGGCGTTGATTGAGCTGGATCCCCCCAGAACCTTGCCGCGCGGCCAGTAAACGGATCGCCCGCCCAGACCGGGGTCCGGCTCGGTGTCATACATCCAGTTGACAGAAGGATTATAGAAAATCTTGCCGTAGCCCAGAGGCACTTGAATCCAGAACCGTCGATCGCTGCCGCCGGCTTCGAGAACAAGAACCTTGCGGTGCCCATCCGCACTCAATCGATCAGCCAGCACACTACCTGCCGAACCTGCGCCAACAATAATCGTATCAAATTCCATTCCGATCCCTCATATATCCAGCCATTATCCAACCACTGCCATCACCCGGCATACCGGCCACCCTTCGTTCTACGATGGCTGCCGAGGCCTACCAACTGAATTCAGTATGCTACAGGATTGAAAAAAGTTTGTCGTTTGGTATCAAACCCATAATGATGCGACCATCATATCTGGCAACCCATATGCAGACGGACTATCGAGATGCCGATGAAACAATACACCATAGCTGCCATCCCCGGGGATGGGATCGGACCGGAAGTCATTCATGCCGGTATTGAGGTTCTTCATGCTGTTGCCCGGCGAACGGGCCGCTTTACATGCCAGGTCGAGACCTTTCCCTGGGGTGCTGAATATTACCTGAAAAACGGCATGATGATGCCGGAAGACGGTTGTGATCAGATCCGGGGCTTTGATGCCGTGCTCTTCGGCTCTGCCGGGGATCCCCGTATTCCCGATCACATTACGCTCTGGCAGCTCCGGCTTAAAATCTGCCAAGGGCTGGACCAATACGCCAATGTTCGCCCCAGCAGGGTACTGCCCGGCGTGACAAGCCCGTTGGCCGGTATCGGTCCGGGCGATTTCGACTGGGTCATTGTGCGTGAAAATTCCGAGGGAGAATATTCCGGTGCTGGCGGTCGCGTCCACCAGTCGTTACCGGAAGAGGTCGGCATGGATGTTTCCGTGTTTACCCGGCCCGGCGTTGAACGTATCCAGCGATTTGCCCTCGATCTGGCGCGCTCCCGGCCTCGCAAACAGTTGACGCTGGTGACCAAATCCAATGCCCAGCGTCATGGCATGGTCATGTGGGATGCCGTATTTGAACAGGTCAAGGGCGACTACCCCGATGTGACAACGGACAAGATGCTGGTCGATGCCATGACGGTTCGCATGGTGATGGACCCGAAATCCCTGGATACCATCGTTGCGACGAATCTGCATGCAGATGTGCTGTCCGATCTGGCGGCGGCGCTATCAGGCAGTATCGGCATCGCGCCGACGGCTAATCTGCGCCCCGAAGGTGATGCGCCGAGCATGTTTGAACCCATTCATGGCTCCGCCTTTGACATTATGGGAAAGGGCGTTGCCAACCCCATCGGCGCTTTCTGGACGGTATCCATGATGCTGGATCATTTGGATGAGACGGCGGCCGCCCGCATCGTTCTCGATGCTATCGAGGTGGTAACGGCAGAGGGGGAAGTGCTTCCCGCAGACCTTGGTGGCAGGGCCTCTACGCGGGACGTGACCGATGCGGTACTTGCAGGGATCAGCGGCGACAATGGCTGACAAAAGGGGCAACAGTGGCGCGGGGGACCGCTAGACCGGCAGCATGACGCCCACGCGCGTTCCGACACCCGGTGTGCTTTCAATATGGAAGCTGCCGTTCAGCACTTCGACAAGACGCTTGGTCAAGGGTAAGCCAAGTCCCGTTCCCTGGGCCTTGCGCACCATGGGACTGCCCACCTGACCAAATTCCGCCAACGCCACCTCAAGTTCCTTCATGGTCATGCCGATTCCAGTGTCCGAAACGGTGACTGACACGTGATTGGCCGATTCATAGTGCGCCGTCACGGTAATTTCACCACCCGTCGGCGTAAACTTGACCGCATTGGACAACAGATTGACCAACACCTGCCTAATGCGCCTGTCATCCGTCACAACAACGGGCAGATCATCCGGGATCTGTCGAATAATCGTTAACCCGTCCCGTTTTGCTGCATCTTCGACAAACCGGATGCTGGACTCTACGGACTGAAAAATATCCACATCTTCCTTCGTGATCTCCAGCTTGCCAGCCTCAATGGCTGAGATATCAAGAATATCACCGATCAACTCAAGCAGATGAAGGCCCGATGAGTGGATGTCGTTAATGTATTCCTTGTAATTGTCATTCTCTATAGGTCCGAACGTCTCATGGCGGATGGAATCAGAATAACCGATGATAGCGTTCAGGGGCGTGCGTAGCTCGTGACTCATGTTTGCCAGAAAACGGGTTTTTATCTGGTTGGAATTTTCCGCTTCTTCTTTTGCCAGCAACAGATCATGAGTCCGTTCCTCGACGATTTCCTGCAACTGGGCCCGATGCTTTTTCAGTTCTATCTCCACCCCGAGGCGCTGGGATATTTCCTTAACGAGCATCTCGTTTTTCCGCTCCAGCTCAGCGGTGTCACTGTAGCCCTGCTCGCTGTTCTTGCGGCGCTCCTCAATCATACGATTTGCCGATCGGGCGATTTCCGCAAACTCGGAAAATTCCATCTGTGCGGGATCAATGATCACCGAGTCTTCAACCGCACGCTCTAGATCCGCCACGAACGCATCGAAGCGATTGCGCGATGCCCGACTGATAGTGTATCCGGCGATTCCCGCGAGGAGAACAATCCCGACGAGAACCGTCGTGATTTCTATAACGGTTCCGATTTCGATCGCCGTCGCACTGTGATGATAGACATCATATAGCCACAGCCCACCCAGAATGACGAATGCGACGGACGCAGCCGCTATCATCTGCATTAATGGCAGCGTCGCAATGCTCGGTTTTCTCATCAAGTTCTGCTTCCCAGTAAGCCCATACGTCTCTAATCCCAATCGCAAACATTTCCCCATAGATAATCTGGCATCATTGAACCCACGCGGGTATGACGGTCATCACTGCGCAAAAAATATAATTTCCATCGAATTTGTACTCGTCGCGATTCGCGCCTTCATATTCTTCAGATAATAACCGGCATTTCTTCCGGTGCCCGGCGGCTCAGCCACCGCGCGCCATCTTCGGTGATCGCGATATTTTCCTCATGAACCATCTGTTTTCCGGGTGCAAATTCCATGCCCGGCTCCAGGGTCAACACGACGCCCGGTTCCAGCGGGGTATGGTCATTCGCCGTATTGGATGGCCATTCGGTCAGTTGCATGCCCAATCCATGACCCAGCCGGCCCACATCATTGCCCAGCGCACCGCCGGCCTCCATGACAGACCACATGGCATGATAGACATCCGTGGTCGTTGCGCCGGGACGGGCGGCCTTGAACCCGGCATCCGTTGCCTTGAAGACCACATCATGGGCGCGCCGCGCGTCATCGGATACGTGCCCAAAGGCGAAATTGCGGTCGAAGTCGCAGAAATAACCGTCATAGGTGGTGCCCGTATCAATAATCAGGATATCGCCGCCTTCAAGAATCCGGTCCGTTGGGCCCATGATGATGTTGCCATAGCCCCCGGGGCCGGATCCCGCGATTAGATAGGGTGACGTATCTGCGCCACGAGCCAACAGGTCAATGCGCAGGCGGCGACAATTTTCCCGCTCACTTTCCCCCCTGACGAGGCTTTCCGGCAACGCTTCAAACGCCGCCGACGTCAGGTCGCACACGTAATGAATTTTGGCAATTTCCGCCGGCGATTTTACATAACGCAACCGGTGCATCATGTCCGATGAGTCATGAAATTCGGCACCGCCGACCATGCCTCGTAATTTTTCAAAATCCCGGGCCGGCATGCGCAACATGCTTTCAGGCCCCAGCGACGCCCCGAACCGATTGAACCGACCGGCCTGTTCCTGCAACGCATCTGCCACCAGTGAAATGCCGTCGTCGTCCGGCCGGGGTGATGACCAGGTACGGATATCCTCGATCCACGTTTCACGCATACCCACCGCGCCGATGCCCGGAATAATGGCGACGGGCTTGCCTTTCAGTGGCAACACAACAAACCACGGACGCGTCGGGCTTTCCCAGAACTGGGTCAGAAATCCGGTGAAATAACGCACCTCCGCTTCGGTCGTGAGCAGGACGGCATCCACCTCGAGCTGTTGCATGCGCGTCTGGGCGCGAGCCACACGGTGTTCGAACTCGGCCTCGACAAAGCCACGGGGCGGGGGCGTCAGCATGTCTTGTCGTCCTCGGGATGTTTGTTGAATGCCGGGAAACGATACCCTGATACGAGATATAGAAGCACGATTAAAGCTGTATCTTAATCGAGATGTTTTGGAAGACCTGTGGTGTTCTTTTCGGCGGGCAGCCATTATGGTGCCGCAAAGCTGACCGGTGATTTGACGACCCAACCCCGAGGTACCTCATGGACGATCTTACCCATCTGGAAAAACGTATCAGCGACCTGGAGCATCATATTACCCACCAGGACGCCGTCATTCAGGACCTGAGCGACATGACAGCCCAACAATGGGAGGTCATTGACGCCCTGACCAAGAAACATGACCGATTGAGTGCCCATCTGGCGACAATCGAAGAATCCGTCGACGCCTCGACGCCACAAGACCCGCCGCCACCCCATTACTGACGGTAATGACCGCGGCAAGGCCCCTGAATGACCGTTCCCCACCTTTCCCTGCTAATTCTGGTTAACCTGGTCTGGGGCAGCCTGCTTGTCATCGCGACGATCGGGCTGAACCAGTTTCCGCCTTTACTGTTTACCGCACTGCGGTTCGGCTTGCTGGCCGTTGCGTTGATACCATTTCTGCGGATCGTTCCGGGACAGATGAAACGCATCAGTGCTATTTCCGTGGTTATGGGCATCGCCATGTACGTGACGCTCTATCTGGCGCTCGCCTGGACCGACAGCACTGCCGCCATTGCCATCGCCGGGCAGATCGAAGTGCCCATCGCCGTGCTGCTGGGCATCATGTTGTTAGGCGAGAAAGCCAATGCGTTACGGATGCTTGGCACCGCTATCGCGTTTGCCGGCATTATGGTGATCGGTTTTGATCCCGCCATGCTGGATAACCTGCCCGCGCTTGGCATGATCACCGTGTCTGCGGGGTTCTACGCCATCGCCATGATCCTGGTCAGGGGCCTGAACGCCGTCAACCCGTTTACCCTCAATGCATGGATGGGGATGATCAGCGCCATTCCGTTACTGGTTCTGTCCTATGTTTTTGAACGCGATCAATGGCAGGCGTCCTTCAACGCGGACCTCTGGGGTTGGAGCACGTTGTTCTATTCCGCCTTCGTCGGGTCCATGATCGGTCATGGCGGCCTCTATTATCTGTTACGGTTTTATCCTGTGGGAACGATAGCGCCATATACCTTGCTGACGCCGATGTTCGCTGTTTTTGGCAGCGTGGTGTTTCTTGGCAATGAACTGACGGTGGTGCTAACAATCGGCGGCGTGATGATTCTGGCCGGGGTGGGCTGCGTCAACATGGCATCCGCAGACAAAGACTAGAAAATCGCTGATGAACAAGCAGACCCTCGCCAGTAATTTTGTCTATGTGCTGGGTGCCCATGGGCCCGGTGGATACCGGACCTATGTGGGCTGGACCACGGATCTTGAGCGCCGGCTTAAGCAGCATAATTCCGGCACGGGCGCCCGCTCGACGAAAGGCCGACAGTGGATGCTGCTCTATGGCGAACGGTACGAGACAAAAAATGACGCCATGAGCCGGGAATGGCACCTCAAACGGGACCGGCGCTTCCGGAAACTGCTGGCCGCTAACGGCGCGGGCTTCTGTTGAATGCATGACATTGGCAGATGCCGGCTCTATATTGCCGCCTTCACCATCAACCGAAACCTGCCCCTTAAACATGCCCATGAAATCTGTCCTTGTCGCCGCGCTTTATAAATTTACCCGCCTTGATGATCTCGGCGGCAAGCGCGCCGCATTGCTTGAAAAATGCCAGACCGAAGGCATTGTCGGCACCCTGTTGCTGGCGCACGAAGGCATTAACGGCACCATTGCAGGCTCCGATCAGGGTATTGCCACCGTTCTTGCCTATCTGCGCGCCGATCCTGAAATCGGGGATTTTTCCCACAAGGAATCGCGCGCTGAGAGGCTTCCCTTCCGGCGCATGAAGGTGCGCCTGAAAAAGGAAATCGTGACCATGGGCGTCGACGATATAGACCCCAACAAAATCGTCGGGACCTATGTTGATCCCGATGAATGGAACACCCTGATTTCAGATCCGGACGTGGTTGTGGTCGATACCCGCAATGATTACGAGGTCGAAATAGGTACCTTCAAAGACGCCATCAACCCCGATATCAACACCTTCCGAGCGTTTCCGGACTGGGCGCGCGACAATGGATTACTGGAATCCGGCAAGAAAGTTGCCATGTTCTGCACCGGCGGCATCCGATGTGAAAAAGCGACGGCCTATCTACGTCAACAGGGCGTCGAAGAGGTTTATCATCTGAATGGCGGCATCCTGAAATATCTCGAAACCATACCGGAAACGGATAGTCTGTGGCAGGGTGAGTGCTTTGTTTTCGACCGGCGCGTGTCCGTTGGACATGGCCTGAAGCCCGGCCCCTATGACAGTTGCCCGGGATGCGGACGCGCCGTGAGCGGGGCTGACAAGACCTCCCCGCTTTACGAACGCGGCGTCTGTTGCCCTAAATGCCACGGTGACACGACGCCCGATCAACGCCATCGCTTCAAGCAGCGCCAAGACCAGATCGATTGCGCCCAGACATGATCGCAATTATTTAAATTGACCTCGGCATTTCACTAGGCCTACCCTGATCCTTGCAAGTAAAAAGAGCGCTGGTTCCCGGCAACTTTTGCAAGGAATACCAGCTAGCCATAATCATTTTGATTACAGGGAAGCTAGATTATGAAAAAGAAATCACTTAGCGGCATCTCGTTCGGGATGCCTGATCGCCGGGACTTTTTGAAAAGCACGGCGGCCATGGGCCTTGGCGCAATGGCGGCAACATCTTTTCCAGGCGCAAATGCAAGGGCGGCGACACCCAACAAGGGCGGCACACTGCGCTACGGTATCGGCCATGGATCAACCACTGACAGCATGGATCCGGGAAGTTACGAAAATGATTTTACAATTTTTACCGGGTATTGCTTCCGGGGCCATCTGACCGAAATCGGAACGGACGGCGCCGTTAAAGGCGATCTGGCCGAAAGCTGGGAAGCGTCACCTGACGCCAGGGTCTGGACGTTCAAGATGCGCAAGGGTGTGGAATTCCACAATGGCAAGACCGTCGATGCCAATGACGTCGTTGCTTCGTGGAACCACCACCGGGGCGAGGATTCAAAATCGGCGGCAAAACCGCTCGTCGATCCGATCGTTGACATCAAGGCTGACGGCAAGGATACCGTCGTCTTCACCCTGGATGCCGGGAACGCTGATTTCCCGTTCCTTGCCAGCGATTACCATATTGCCATCATGCCGGCAGTGGACGGTAAGGCCGATTGGGCTTCGGGTGTCGGCACAGGAGCCTACACACTTGAGAACTGGCAACCCGGCATACAGGCAGAGTTCAAACGCCAGCCGAATTTTTACAAGGAAAATGCAGCGTTCTTCGATGGTGTGCAGGTTCTGACCATCTCTGATCCGACCGCCCGGGTGAGTGCCATCAAATCGGGCGAAGTCGATATCATCGACCGTGTCGATCTGAAAATTGCCGACCTGCTAGGCCGCGATCCGGACGTTGATATTTTCGAGGTCAGCGGCACAGCCCACTACACCATCCCCATGGATACCCGTGTGGGCCCCTTCGACAACAATGATGTTCGGTTGGCGTTAAAATATGCGCTTGATCGTGAAGCCCTGGTCAAGACGATCCTGCTCGGCCACGGCGTGGTCGGCAACGATCATCCCATCGGCACGGCGAACCGTTATCATGCAGATGGGCTTGCCCAACGGGTCTATGATCCCGACAAGGCGAAGTTCCACCTCAAGAAAGCCGGCCTTACCAGCCTGTCGGTCGACCTTTCGGCGGCCGATGCGGCATTTGAAGGCGCCGTTGATTCAGCGGTGCTCTACCGCGAACATGCGGCAAAGTGCGGCATCGACATCAATGTGGTGCGCGAGCCAAGCGATGGGTATTGGTCCAATGTCTGGATGCAGAAGGGTTGGTGTTTCTCCTATTGGGGTGGCCGTCCGACCGAAGATTGGATGTTCTCAACGGCTTATTCCGAAGGCGGCGCTTGGAACGAGACCCACTGGTCAAACGCCCGGTTCAACCAGTTGCTGACAGCAGGCCGATCAGAACTCGACGACGCCAAGCGTCGCGAGATCTACTTCGAAATGCAGCAAATCTGTAGTGACGATGGCGGGGCGGTCGTGCCGATGTTCAACAACTATGTGAACGCGGTCACAACCAAACTCCATGTTCCCGACCAGGTTGCCTCGAACTGGAATAACGATGGTCATAAGCTGACCGAACGGTGGTGGTTCAACGCCTGATCCCTGCCCGGATTGAAATGTCCGTTTTGACTAAAGGGCCGGTGCTTTATGACCGGCCCTTTTTTCATGTGGCGCGCACGGCAGGCTATAGCTGAATTTACCCTGCTTAAGGCGGGTTTTTCCGCAGATATTCTCATTGTATGAATGCGATCTTTCTTTGTGATCCATCTATTGATACAGTGCCAATAGAGTTTTTGTGGGAATTAGGATTAAAAATCATGGCGCTTTATGGGAATCCGCAAGTAACAGGAAACGAAATAACCTTTGACGAGAATGAAATCATCGTGTCGAAGACGGACCTGACCGGGAAACTCACCTATGGCAATCGGACATTTTACCGATTGGCTGGACTGGATGAAAGTGAGTGCCTCGGTCAACAGCATAACATTGTCCGCAACCCCAATATGCCGCGGGCGGTGTTCGAATTGCTGTGGAACACCCTGAAAGACGAAAAAGAAATCTTCGCCTACGTTGTGAACCGTTCCGCCAATGGCGACCATTACTGGGTTTTTGCTCATGTCACGCCGAGTAGGGACTCCAGCGGAAATATTGTCGGGTACCACTCAAACAGGCGAGTGCCCAACCGGCAGGTCCTGAACGAGCATATTATTCCGCTCTACAAAAACCTGTTGAGTGTCGAAAAAAGCGCAGGCTCTCCCAAAGACGGGCTTGATGCATCCTACAAGGCCGTTAATGATCTGCTTGAAGAGAACAAACTCGGCTTCAACGAATTCATGTTTTCCCTGGGGGTGTGAGATGTCAGCAGAAGCTCAAGCAAGCGATGTTCAGGCCAGCAACATTAAAGCCGCACTGGATACCATCAAACGTGTTGCCGCCGGGGATTTTGAAGCCCGACTGACTGGCATCACCGCCGAAGGCGACCTTGGTGAATTGCTCAATACCGTCAACGACCTTGTCGACCGGTGCGATGCCTATATTCGGGAATCGTCCGCCTGTATGGATCACGTCAGCAACAACCAGTATTTCAGGAAGATCATCGAAACCAGCATGCAAGGCTCTTTCCTGAACGCGAGCCGGACCGTCAATTCGGCCCTCGGTGCCATGCAGCAGAAGGTCGTCGATTTCACGCAGGTCGCCGACAACTTTGAACAAACCGTGGGCGAAGTGGTCGAGACGGTCTCAAGCGCAGCAACGGAACTGACCAGTTCTTCGGAGACCTTGCGTAACCTTGCCACCGACACCAGTTCGAAATCAACGACTGTCGCAGCGGCGGCAGAGGAAGCATCGACCAATGTGCAGACCGTTGCCGCGGCATCAGAGGAACTGACGTCCTCGATCCGTGAAATTTCGCAACAGGTTGTCAATGCGACAAAAATTGCCACGGAAGCCACAACAATATCCGAAACCGTGGGTGTGCAGGTTGAACAGTTGAAAGAAGCGGCGGATCAAATCAGCAGCGTCGTTGGACTGATCAATGATATCGCGTCGCAGACCAATTTGCTGGCGTTGAATGCGACCATCGAGGCCGCCCGTGCCGGTGAGGCAGGAAAAGGGTTTGCCGTGGTTGCGGCCGAAGTCAAGAACCTCGCCCAGCAGACGTCACGGGCAACCGATGAAATAGGCACCTTTGTCAGCAACATCCAGAGCGCCACGGAAGTCACGGTCAAGGGTATCCATGATATCTCCACCAAGGTATCAGAGATCAGCGCGGCCAATTCCTCCGTATCCGCAGCGGTTGAAGAACAGAGCGCCGCGACCAACGAAATTGCCCGTAATATCGAACAGGCATCTGCCGGTACGGATGAGGTAACAACCAACATCGCGGAAGTCTCCAATGCGTCAAAGGAAACAGGCGAAAGCGCTTCCGAGGTCAATACGGCGGCGACAGAACTTTCTAAACAGTCTGAGTCGCTCCGCGCCGTGGTTGATGACTTCCTGGTTGCTGTCCGAAAAGTCGTCTAGCGGCCTTACCATCCAGAACCAAAAAAGCCCGCTCAATGAGCGGGCTTTTTTAATGGCGGAGGGAGCGGGATTCGAACCCGCGTTAGAGTCACCCCTAAACACGCTTTCCAAGCGTGCGCCTTCAGCCACTCGGCCACCCCTCCACAGGGAAAATCCGGAACCGGCGGCGCCGTTAAGCGTCATCGTTCCAAGGCAGGCGCAACCTAACTTAGACATCCCGTCGGAGCAAGACCTGTCAGCACCCTTTGGGCACGGTTTTTTTCCTCACCACGGACAGACCATCCGGGTCTACCGGACCTGCCCCAAAAGCCAACAGTAAAAACTCCGACACGCCATAGATGTGTATGTGACTTGAAACACGCCCCTGATTGCCTCTAAACTTGCGGGACAGATCGCAAGGGAGCAAGACCGGATGACAGACAAACCCTCGGATGACGGTGATACTGCCGGTGTGGCTGAGAACGCGCCCCGCACCCGGCGCGAAACCGTGTGCGAGTCCAATCGCTCACTGAATGTCCTGCTGATCGATGATAACCCCATGAACCAGCAGTCCATCGGCTTCATGGTGGACCGGATGGGCCACGAAACCAGCGTGGCAGAAAATGGCCGCTCGGGTATCGAGATGGCTCGCAACGAGTATTTCGACATCATTCTTATGGACATCAACCTGACGGATATGAACGGCATGGAGGCGGCTCGCCAGCTTCGCGCCGATCCCGGTATTTCCGGCCTGCGGCCGATTCTGGCGATCACCTCCGACGCCGAGCCTGAGCACCGGGCCGCCTATAAAGCGGCCCGTATGGATGGTTGCATTGAAAAACCCGTTAATAACGGCAAGATGGCCCGCGTCTTTGATGAGGTTATGGGCGAAGCCCTGCACACTATCACGGAACGCAATATCCCCCTGACAGCGGAAGACCTGGCCCGTGAAGCGGCCGACAACGCCGCGGCATCAGGCCGTGATGACAAGATCGCCAGCTTCCTGGCCTCGCTGGAAGCCGCCTCGCTTAATACCGACGGGTAATCCACCAAAGGATCCGAAAACGTGGCTGACATCACCGGCTATCATGCCCACGTCTATTATGATGCGACAACGAAGCCAATCGCATCCGTCGTTCGTAACGGCCTTGCGCAACATTTTCCCGATACAGCGCTCGGTCGTTGGCACGACGATCCCGTCGGCCCCCATCCCATGGGAAGCTACCAGATCACCTTCTCCCCCGCACAGTTTGCCACAATCGTCCCCTGGCTATCGTTTCACCGACAGGGCCTGATCGTGCTCGTTCACCCGGAAACGGGTGATGATCTTACCGATCATACCGAGCGGGCGATCTGGATGGGTGATATGCCTGAGCTGGATATAACCGCCTTTGAAGGTGGACCTTAAACGCCGACCACGACCAGTTCACGCGGCGTATCGGTCAGGATCTCCAGACCGTTTTCCGTCATCAGAAAGGAATCGATCCAGCCCGCGCCTGAGCCGCCGGGCCACCCTTCGAAGACGTCGTACTGCACCTCGAAATTGAACACCATGCCCGGCTTCATGTCCGGAATGGCAACCGCATCGAAGGGTAGCGGACGGTGCCGGTCCACCCAGTCAGGGGGAAACGCGATACCCAGCACATAGCCGCCGATAAACCATTCATAGCGTGCCCGGTCCACGCCAGAATCCGCCATGAAGGCGTCCGCCGCCTCTTGCACGCGGCTGAACGAATCACCGGGCTTTGCGCCTGCGGCAATGGCCGGGCTGCATCCGGCGGAGCGGTCCATCAGATCATGCCAGCGTGGGTCGATATCACCGATGGCGAAGCTGCGGCTCAGATTGGCATGGTAACGATGCAGGCAGGCACCGAAATCCACATGAACCACGTCGCCGGACTTGAACGCCCGGTGGGCGGGCGTGCTGTGGTGATTGCCGGACCGGGCGCCGCCGGCGACCATGGTGCGGATACCCGGATGGCCACAGCCGTTTTTCAGTAAGTGATGCATGATGATGGCATCGATTTCATATTCCATGACGCCCGGCTTGATGGCGTCCTGTGCCAGCGCCATGGCTTCATGGCAGAGTGCAGCGGCGCGGCGGATGACCGCCACCTCCCGGGGTGATTTATAAAGCCGCACGTTCTCGATCACACCGTCATCTTCGACAATATCCGCACCGGCATCCCGGAAACACTGCCCCATGGCGCGCACCAGATCGGCGTGCAGGCCATAGCTCATGGGCTGAATGGCGATGCGCCCCTTGCCATAACCGCGATCGAGTATGGCGGCGGCGATAGCGTTCACATGCGCCGACGCGTCGCCCTTGCGGGGGCCGTAGATGATGTCGGTGATCTCCGGCGTGGTTGAGATGATGTTCTTGTGCGACGCGTTATCGAAGAACACAAACGTACCGCTGGCCGTATCGAAGTACAGTCCCGTCACCGCGTAGCGATACTGCCAGATATGGTCATGGCCCGAGAGGTAATAATAATCCCGGGGCTCGGTCACGACCATGCCGTCATAACCGGCGGATTCCAGCGCCGCCCTGACCTTGGCCCGGCGCTCGGTATATTCCTCTGACGGAAACGGTTGTTCCCAGTCAATCATGTCACGAATGGCGGATTCCATAATGTTGTCTCCCGGTTTTTAATCTCACACGGTGGCAACGATAGGGGAAAAGCAACCCGGACGGAACGTCCTTTATTTAACAGCCTGATAGGCGTTCATCAGCAGGGAATGAAAATGGTGCACGGCGTGTTCGCTTAATTCCGTGCGGCCCTCATCAACCACCAGACGGCCCTGATTATAGCCCTTGGATCGCAAGCCTTTCTGGACGCTTTCGCACAACCCGATATCTTCCGGCTGCAGGACCTCGTCCATGTACGCCATGGCAGCTTTCAGTTGCGGCGTCAGTTCGCCATTCAGCGCATAACAGTCAACGTGCTCGATGGTATTTCCCTCGCCATCGGGAATCATCTGCAGCGTCAGTAACAGCGGCTCGCCGGGATAGGCCCAGATCGTCAGGTTGGGCCACAGGAACCAGCCGGCATAGCCAAAATCCACGTCGCCCTTCTCGAAGCTATAGGCCGCGTTGTTGGTCGAGCGCGGTGATCCGGCCAGATGGCTGGAATAGTATTTGTGCGTTGTGGTGGTGTAGGTATCCATGTCCATCAGGTCGACCAGCGCCGGATGGGCCGGATGACAGTGGTAGCATTCCAGAAAGTTATCGATCATGACTTTCCAGTTGCACTTCACGTTATAGGTAATCCGTCCGGCATAGACCAGTTCATCGACGCGGGGAATATGGGCGCGGATTTCATCGTCAAGATTTTCCGTCACACTGGCGAGCGATTCTGCCTCCGGATCCAGATTGACGTAGAGCAACCCGCAGTGCTCTTCGACGCGCACCGTTTTCAAGTTGAAATCACATTTCTTGAAACCCGGCAGCTCATCCGTATTGCGCGCCCGGACCAACCCGCCTTCCAGATCAAACGCCCAGGCATGATAGGGGCACACCATCAGGTTGCTCATCTTGCCAGCGTCATCCTTGACCAGTTCATGGCCCCGGTGCTGACACACATTATAGAAGGCGCGGATTTCATCGTCGCGGCCCCGCACCAGCAAGATACCCTGATCATGAATATCGACACGCAGATATGATCCCTTCTCCGGCAGGCGGGAAACATGTCCGGCCAGCCACCAGTTTTTGTAGAAGATGGCTTCCTTTTCCAGCTCATAGATAGCGGAATCGAGATAATACCGGGCCGGAATGGTATAGGCCTCCATCGGCTCGGTCGAAAACGGCGTGTCCGTCTTGATGTATTTCAACGCAGGTGCGCTCATGGTCGGATACTCCCCAGTTCCAATATGTCCAAATAATATATTATTATGTATTGTGAATGATAAGCGATATAATTTAAGGCAAATACATAAGGATATCTGATGCGTTTTCTTGGCAAACGGTTGCCGCCCTTAGGCACACTGGTCGCGTTTGAAGCGGCGTCGCGCAACCTGAGCTTCACCAAGGCGGCCGAAGAGCTGCACCTGACGCAGGCCGCTATCAGCCGCCAGATCCGGTTGCTGGAACAAGACCTGGGGGTTCTGCTGTTCAATCGTGCCCATCGCGCCGTAACCCTGAGCCCTGAGGGGCGGGACCTGCAACACACCGTGTCGCTGGCGCTAGCGCATATTGCCAACGCCGCCGAACAAGTCCGCAGCACCGGCGGTGAACACAGGCTGACCGTTGCGGCGGACCAGTCGGTCGCGGCGCTCTGGCTCATGCCCAGACTGGCGGCCTTCCGTCATGCTCATCCCGACATTCCCGTCCGGCTTGTGGTTTCTGACACGGATGCAGACTGTCTGGCCGACCATATTGACGTCTCGCTGGTCCATGGCAATGGAGTTTGGCCCGACTATGATGCCGCCCTGTTGTTTGATGAAGACATTTTTCCTGTCTGCAGTCCGGCCTATCTGGCAAGCAACAGCCCTGTCGAGTGCGCCAATGATCTGGTGCATCAGACCCTGCTGGCGCTTGAAGACGATCATTGGGACTGGATGACGTGGCGGGTCTGGTTGACGGAAAACGAAGTCAACCTGTCGACGGAACATCACGCCATGACGATTAACAATTACCCGCTTGTCTTACAGGCTGCCGCCGCCGGACAGGGCATTGCGCTGGGCTGGCGGCATCTGGCCGACAGCTATCTCGATGGCGGCAGTTTGGTCGCCCCGCTGGGCACGCAATCCGTGGCAACAGGCTTCGGCTATTACCTTCTGGTTCCCCGCAACAGGCCCACAAGCGTAGACACCACACAATTTCGTGACTGGCTGACGGGTTGACGAGCTGTGCCGACATTCACACCATTAAAGTATTAATTCGGCTATAGTAGGATCTGGCACACGATTAAATTCAGCCATACAGGAGCACCATCCACACATGCGATTCTTGTTTTACGTCGGTTGGGCCTTGCTGATCTGCGCTTTCCTGATTACAGCGACGGACCCTTATTTAACGCTGCTCGGCACCGGCGGCATGTGGACGCCATTGCATAAGGTTTGGTATGCCTATTCTCCAGGCACCATGATCATCACACAAATCCGTATCGAGAAAATTGCCCCCGCTCTTTGGGACCCGGTCCTCGTCACCATCCTGCTGGTTCCCGGCTGGTTGCTGTTTGGCGCGCCCGGCGTAACCCTGGCGTGGTTCTGCCGCCCCAACAAGTTCATGTCGCCGGATGTGCGTGAGGAATTCGAACTCCATAAGGACTCCCTGTTCATCATTGACGAATTAAGTCGCGAGGCCCGCAAGGATGAAGACTACGACGCCAGCGAAGATGACCGCTCGCCGGCACACGACCTGTTCGACCTGCACAACAGCGATGATGAGGACGTCCGCGCCTCGGTTATCAAAGGCGATATCCCGGCCAATTACCCTGGACCGGAATACCTGGAAGACTGGAATGCGGACCTGAGCCGCGATGATGCGGATGGCATGGGCGGCATCGGCCATACAGAGAACGAGAGCGGCATCGACGATAGGCAAGACATCCCCCCCCGTATCCATGCGGCAGACATCCCCGTTACGCTCGACGTTAACGCTCTGCCACCGCCCGGCTCGATCATTGTCGAGGAAGATGACGACAAAGACCCCGATCCGAAAGACGCGCCAAAAGGATAACCGATGCGAACTGTTGGCATTTATGTTTTCGATGACGTCGAGGTTCTCGACTTCAGTGGCCCGTTCGAGGTTTTCTCGGTGGCCAACCGGGTAGCAATCCGGGGCGGCGCGGAGCCGCCTTTTAATGTTGTCACCGTGGTCCGTTCAGGCCCCAAAATTACGGCGCGGGGTGGTTATATTTTCCAGCCCTCACATACGTTTGAAACCTGCCCCGCCATTGACGTATTGCTCGTGCCCGGTGGCGTTGTCGATGCGGAATACGAAAACCCGCGCGTGATCGAATGGATCACATCCACACACGAACAGTCTTCCCTGACGACATCCGTTTGCACCGGTGCCTTTCTTCTCGCCAAGGCCGGTATCCTTGACGATCGCTCGGCGACGACCCATTGGGAAGACCTCGACGATCTGGAACAGCGCCATCCGGAAATCACCGTTGTGCGCGATACCCTGTGGGTCGATGAAGGCGACGTGGTAACGTCGGCGGGAATCTCAGCGGGCATCGAGATGAGCCTGCATCTGGTGCGGCGTCTGGTTGATGAGGATGTCGCGGAACTGACCGCGCGGCAGATGGAATACAACTGGCGGGATGACAGCCGCTAAAGCGGTTTATCAGTCCTCGCCGGTCCGGAGGGCGGCCAGGAAGGCGGACTGGGGAATTTCCACGTTGCCGAACTGACGCATCTTCTTCTTGCCCTTCTTCTGCTTGTCCAGCAGCTTGCGCTTGCGCGTCACATCACCACCATAGCATTTGGCCGTCACGTCCTTGCGCATGGCCGACAGGGTTTCGCGGGCGATCACGTTGCCGCCGATGGCGGCTTGCAGGGCGATTTTGAACAACTGGCGCGGGATCAGGTCTTTCAGGCGCTTGATGATCTGGCGACCCCGGGCTTCGGCCTGGGACCGGTGCGCGATAAACGACAGGGCATCAACGTTTTCCTCGTTGACCAGGATACTGACCTTGGACAGGTCCGATTCGATGTAATCGGACATTTCATAATCAAAACTGGCGTAGCCTCGTGACACAGATTTAAGCCGGTCATAAAAATCGAACACCACTTCATTGAGCGGTAACTGGTAAACCACCATGGCGCGGTTGCCCACATAGGTCAGCTCGACCTGGCGGCCCCGCCGTTCGGTGCACAGTTGCAGCACAGAGCCAAGATATTCATCGGGCACCATGATGGACGCCTTGATCCACGGCTCTTCAATCGACGCGATCTTCACCGGATCGGGCATATCCACCGGATTGTGCAACTCCTTCATGGAACCATCGATCAGGTTGATCCGGTAGACCACCGAGGGCGCCGTGGTGATCAGGTCGAGATCAAACTCGCGCTCGAGGCGTTCCTGCACAATTTCCAGATGCAGCAGCCCCAGAAACCCGCAGCGGAAGCCGAGGCCCAGCGCGGTCGATGTCTCGGCCTCGAAATGGAAGCTGGCGTCATTCAGGTGCAACTTGTCCAGCGCATCGCGCAGCGTCTCGTATTCCCCTGAATCAATCGGGAACAAGCCGCACCACACAACCGGGATGGAGGGATGGAAGCCCGGCAGGGCCTTCGTCGCCGGGTTTCTGTCATCGGTGATGGTGTCACCGACGCTGGTATCGGCGACCCGCTTGATGGCCGCCGTAATGAAACCCATCTCGCCGGGGTTAAGCTGGTCAACCCTGACCGGCTTCGGCGTGAAGATACCGACCTGTTCGACCTGATAGGCCGCGCCCTTGGCCATCATGCGGATTTTCATGCCGCGTTTCAGGACACCATCCTTGATGCGGACCAGAATCATGACGCCCAGGTAGGCATCATACCAGCTATCCACCAACAGCGCCGTCAGCGTCGCATTGGCGTCACCTTCCGGCGCGGGCAGGCGGTCAACCACAGCCTGCAGCACGTCTTCAACACCCAGCCCGGTTTTGGCGGAAATCCGGACGGCATTAGAGGCATCAATACCGATGACTTCTTCGATCTGTTCGGCCACCCGCTCCGGCTCGGCCGCCGGCAGGTCGATCTTGTTCAGCACCGGCACGATCTCCAGATCGTTGTCCAGCGCCAGATACACATTGGCCAGAGTCTGCGCCTCGACGCCTTGCGTCGCATCAACCACCAGCAACGCACCCTCGCACGCCGCCAGCGAACGGCTGACTTCGTAGGCAAAATCCACGTGGCCCGGCGTGTCCATCAGGTTGAGCTGATAGGTCTCGCCATCGGCGGCCTTGAATGCCAGCCGCGTGGTCTGGGCCTTGATGGTGATACCGCGCTCGCGCTCGATATCCATGGAATCGAGCACCTGCTCCTTCATCTCACGCAGCTCCAACCCGCCGCACAGCTGGATCATGCGGTCGGCAAGGGTGGATTTCCCGTGGTCGATGTGGGCGACGATGGAAAAGTTACGGATGTGCTTCAAGTCAGTCATGGCGCGCCTTGTAGCACCACACCGGGGCCCTGCCAAGTTATGGAATCGGGGTCCCAACGTGGTTATTGAGCCTGAGGCCGTTTCACCCCATCATGGTCGCCTGAATTAGAAGTAAAATCACGAACACGAACACAAACACGAGCTTGGGGAGCTGAACCATGACCACCGTCGATACCATTGTCGTTAACGCCCAAATCCGCACCATGGATGGTGCCCGGCCCACGGCCGAGGCGCTGGCCATCAAGGACGGCCGCATTGTCGCCATCAACGGCACGGACGCCATCCGGGACCTCGCCAATGGCGCGACCCGCATCATCGACGCCGGTGGGCGGCTTGTATTGCCGGGGTTTCAGGACACCCACATCCATTTGCAGGACTCAGGGATCGGCTTCGTTACCGGCGTCGATCTGGAATCCGCCACAACAACAGGCGCGTTGCAGGACAAACTGCGCGAGCATGCCGCCAACACGCCCAACGACTACTGGGTGCAAGGGTTGGGCTTTCAGGCCGGGATCTTCAACGCGGGCAACCTGACCCGCGAGATTTTGGACGAAGCGGTGCCCGACCGCCCGCTTTACATGATGGCCAACGACGGCCACAACGCGGCCATGAACTCACTGGGCCTCAGGGAGTTGAACATCACCGGCGAAACCCCCCATCCCCGCAACGGCGAGATCATCAAGGGTGCCGATGGCGAGCCCTCGGGCTTCCTGTATGAAGATGCCATCTGGTGGGCGCTGGGCATGCTGCCGAAACCAAGTGAAGAACAAAACCGCGAGGGCGTCCGGTATGCCGCCGCCTACGTTAACCAGTACGGCATTACCGGCGTGCTCGACGCCATGGTGGGCGAGCGCCACATGCGGGTCTATACCGACCTCGACAAGGCGGGCGAGTTGAACGTGCGGGTCGCCTCGACCTGCAAAGTGCATCCCCACGAAACAGACGTCGCCCAAGCCGTCGAGCGGTTGTGCGATCTACGTCGACGTTTCCGTTCCGACAAGGTCTACATGCACTCAGCCAAGTTCTTTTTGGACGGGGTGATGGAAAACGGCACGGCGGCCATGCTCGATGATTACTCCACCGGCGGCAATGCGCCGATCATGTTTGACGAGGATCACCTCGAACAGCTGCTGATCGCGTTCGATAAAGAACGCTTCCAGCTTCACCTCCACACCATCGGCGACAAGGCGGTGCGGGTCGCGCTCGACGGCATCGAGGCGGCGCAAAAAGCCAACGGCGTGTGGCCCGCCCTGCACCAGTTGGCCCATATCCAGAGCATTCACCCTGCCGACATCCCGCGCTTTCGCGAACTGGGGGCGGTGGCCAACTGGCAGCCCTACTGGGCCTGTCCGGAAGAGGCGAACAAAGATATCGCCATTCCCATGTTGGGACCGGAACGGTCGCGTTACATGTATGCGGTGAAATCCGTCATCGATACCGGCGCGCCCTACGCTATTTCCAGCGACTGGTTCGTCACCACGCCCAATCCCTTTGCGATCATGCAGGTCGCCGTGACGCGGCAGATTCCCGGCGACAAGGCGGGCGGCGAAATTTTCACCCCCGAAGAGCGCATTGACGTTGAAACCGTTGTCCGGGGCTATACCACCAATGCTGCCCATGGCGCATGGCGGGGCGATGTGACCGGGTCGTTAAGCGTCGGCAAGTTCGCCGATTTGATTGTGCTCGATCGCGATATCTTCAAGGCCGACCCGTTCGAGCTGGGCGAAACGGAAGTTCAGTTGACCATGCTGGAAGGCGAAGACGTGCACCGCGCCGATACGTTCGATGGCTAGGGTTTGACGGCTAAAAGTTTCGGCGACTGATGGGGTGACGGCATCTCTGTCTATGACTTCCGCTGAATCGACAGCACCCCGGCAGCCACGATCAACCCCATGCCCGCCGCTGTCATCGTATCGGGGATTTCACTGAAAAAAACGATGCCCCAGACCGTCGCAAAGCCGACGTAGAAGAAGTCATAGGGCGCGACGACGGAAGAAGGCCCTGCTTGATAGGCGATTGCGGCTCCGACGCTGCCAATGATGATGGCTGCCGCCAGCCCCCCCATCATCATCCATTCCTGAAAGCCCATGAAACTCCAACTGCCCAGAAGATAACGATAGGTTTCGCTAACGGTTTCTGATGGATTCCACAACCAGATCAGCGCCGTCGCCATAAGGCCCACAACAAACATGGTGACATTCAAACTGAACGACAGGATTAGTGGAATTTCATCTCTGCATTTTGTCCGGGTAAGAATCATGGCGCCTGCATAAAGGACGGCAGCGATAAGCGGTAGCAGCGCATAGGCGTTGAAATCATCTGCCTGGGGCCGGAGCACCAGAAGCACGCCACCGAAGCCCAGGAAAACGGCAATCCAACCCCGAAAGCCAACCTCCTCGCCAACAAAGAGGGCGGCAAAGAGCGCAATGAACAACGGCAATGTGTAAAAACCGGCAGCGGCAATGGAAAGCTCAACATGCGGCAACGCAATATAGTAGGCGACCCACTGGAAGGTCAGCATCATGCTCCGCAACGCAGTCCAACCTATGTGGACCGGCAATAAGGAAATGAAGCGCCGACGCGTTTTGATAAAGACGACCAGAACCGGAACCGAGATGAGGGAACGCAACACAAAGATCTGCCAGAGAGCGAAGTCCGCACTAAACTGCTTGATCATGGCATCGCCGAGGGAAAGCGCCAGAACGGCGCAAATGATGGCAAAAATAGCGAGCCTGATGTTGTCGCCGTTTATTCTCAGGGCCTGATTCATGAGGATACGTTCTTTATCTGTTTTATCGAATCATATAGGGAACATATCATGAACATATTGATTGTAAAAACAATTCTGATTTTTTGCCAAACGCTCCAGATTCCCAGTCAGATCAGCCCCTAATCAGGAATGCCCCGCACGGACCCTATTGCATTCCCGGCCCGGCCTTGAGGACGTGAGGTTGCCGAATCCTTTGGATCTTGCGCTTTTCAACAAATCAGTCTTTGCCCATGACGATCAGATGTTTTTCTGACCGCCCTCAACTCGATGTGATGTGTGCAAATCGTTTGCCAGAAGCGCCGACCCGCCGCCGTCAGAATCTGGTGGCGGCGGGTTAGGCAGCTGATACGCGGCTGATCTCCGTTACGTCGAGTACGTGGGCTTCCAGTCCTCGCCCCAGATTTCGCGCCACAGGAAGGGCCTCGTCGAATTGCCCTTCGCGCACCCCCCTGCCCAGAGATTCCATTTCGGGTTGGAGTACGTCTCAAAAAACGCCTCCAGACGCGCGGTCAGAGCCGCCAACTCATCAGCATACTCAGCCTTGTCTATGACGTTCTGTCTTTCATCGGGGTCTTTGCGAAGATCGTACAATTCATCATTGAAATTAAAGGATGTGGGGCCATAACGCCGCATGAACAACCAATCCTTGGTGCGCATAGCGCGTGTTTCTTCCTGTTCCATGAAGACCGCATCACCCCATTGAGGTTGTTCATCTTCAATCAGTGATCGCATGCTTCGGCTGTGCTTCGTCTCGGGTGATGGCAATGACAGATCAGCGTAGTCCAGAATCGTCGCAAAAATGTCTGTGGTGCCAACAAGGGATTGCTGCACCTTGCCTTTGGATTTTTCACCAGGAGGCCGGATGATCAGGGGTATGTTGTTGGCTTCCCTGTGGGTGTTTGATGGCCAGGTATCTTCGCCATGTCCCCAGAAGCCATGCTGGCCCAATGACATGCCATGATCCGAGGTGTAAATCACCAGGGTATCGTCTGCTATTCCCTGCTCATCCAGCGCCGCCAGCACGCGGCCGACACCATCATCAACGACGCTCATTTGTGAGTAGTAGTTACGCAACGTCGGCAGGTCATTGAGCAGTTGTGGCATGCAATTAATTTCATCAGGGTCGTGATAATCCGTCATTTTTTCCTGCCGCACCAACAACCAGTCAATCAGCTCCTTACAGATTGCCTCTCTTGGTACGGAATGAAACGGCGTTTCGTTATACAGCCCCGCGAACTGATTTTTGGCTTCTCCCTTAATCGATGGCCAATGGCCATAGGGGGCGGGATAGGTCAGGAACATAAAGAAGGGGTTATCCGTTTCTTGATCTCGCCGGCTTATGTAGTCAACGGCCTGGTCACTGAAAAAATCAACGGAATGTCCGGGATATGTTTGGCGCTCGCCATTGACGATCATGTCGTTGTCATAAAATGACTGAACGTGCCCGATTTGCAGCGTGACCCAATCCTTGAAACCATTCTGGGGTTCGTCTGCGATACCTAAGTGATACTTGCCCATCAAGGCCGTATCATACCCGGCCTGAGACAGGAGGTCAGGTAAGGTCTGAAGCTCCTGCAGGGCGTTCCAGTTCTCAGGCCAATCCACAATCGTTGAGTCGTCGAGCCAGGTGTGGACACCGTGTTGCGAAGGCATCAGCCCGGTCAGTACGGATGCCCGGCACGGCGAGCACATTGCATTGGGGCAATAGGCCTCGCTGAACCGAACCGCATGTTCTGCCAAACGATCGAGATGAGGGGTGTGGATTTCCGAGTTTCCAGCACATCCCAACATTTTGGCTGGCTGGTTATCAACAAAAACCAGGAGAATATTAGGTTTTTTTTCTGACATTTTGTGAGACGCCCCTTGTTTCGATTCATGCCTAACGCGTGTATTCATACACGATTACACGACATTGCCAAAACCCGTCAGCACTCACGAGGTCAGATACCTGGCCTCAGATCCCCGGGCTCAGATCACAGGCTCAAATCCCCGGGTCAGCCAGCCCGTTCTGGCGACAGCACGCCACCACCGTGTTGCGCAGCAGGCATGCGATGGTCATCGGCCCGACACCGCCCGGCACCGGGGTGATCGCCCCGGCGACCTGTGAGGCCTCGGCGTAATCCACATCGCCGACCAGCTTGGTCTTGGGGCTACCATCCTCTTTGAGGCCCTTTTCCGGGGCCTCGACACGGTTGATGCCCACATCAATGACCGTCGCGCCCGGCTTGATCCAGTCGCCCTTGATCATTTCCGGGCGACCAACAGCGGCGATAACGATATCGGCCTCGCGGCATTTGCCCGGCAAATCATCGGTGCGCGAATGAGCGATGGTGACCGTGCAGCTTTCCGCCAGCAGCAACGCCGCCATGGGTTTGCCGACGATGTTGGAACGTCCGATCACGATGGCGTTCTTACCCGACAGATTGCCGAGAAAATCTTTCAGCAGCACACTGCACCCAAACGGCGTGCAGGGCACTAGCGCCTCGCCACCGGTCCACAGCCGCCCGACGTTGGTGGTATGGAACCCATCGACGTCCTTGTCCGGGCTGATGGCGCTCAATACCTTCTGCTCGTCGATCTGCTTGGGCAGGGGCAACTGGACCAGAATGCCATTGACCTTGGAGTCCTTGTTCAGGGTATCGATCAGCGTCAGCAGGGTGGCCTCGTCGATGCTTTCGTCGAACCGATGCTCGAAGCTTTCCATGCCGCACTCGACGGTCTGTTTCGCCTTGGAGCCGACATAAACCTTGCTCGCCGGGTCTTCGCCGACCAGTACCACGGCCAGTCCGGGAGTGATGCCGTTATCGGATTTTATTTTCGTCACCACGCCTGTGACTTTCTCGCGCAGTTTTGCTGCAAAAGCCTTGCCGTCGATCACCGTTGCTTGCGCCATGATTTATCCTCCCGAGGGTCACACGTTCAATATCAGTCACTGCAAAGAAACAGAAAGAGCCTGAAACCACACATCGGGGTTGAGTGCAAGCGCCCCCAAGCATCCCGATAGCGACACCCGCACCGGATTGCGCCAAAAACCCGTTGTTTTACCCGGAATTTTCCGGTTGTTTTACCCGGAATTTTCCGGTTGTTCTGCCCGAAATTTCCGGCGGTTCAGCCCGGAATTTTCAAGGCTGCCAACACCGTTGCCGCAAGAAGGCAGGCATTGCCGGTGATCAGCAGGGTCTTGTTCCGCTCGGTCTGTCCGGCGACAATCATAAAATCCGTTTTGGGAATTTTCCACACCTTGGACAACAGCTTGATCACCGCCGCGTTGGCCTTGCCGTTTTCAGGAACCGTGGTTACCTGTATTTTCAACCGCACCAGACCCGAGCCATCGTCAATCAGACCTTGCATCCGATTGGCCGACGCCTTGGGGGTGACGCGAAGAAAGACCTCCAGCCCCTTCTGTGTCTCACGGAACGGGCGCTTCACGGAAGGGCCGCCCCTTACATACCGACATAGAGATTGATGATGACCTTCTTGATGAAAAACAACCCCAGGATCAGCACCACCGGCGAGATATCCATGCCGCCAAGATTGGGCAGGAAATTGCGGATCGGCTTCAGCGCGGGCTCAGTAGCCCGATGGGTGAAGTCACCGACCATATAGACAAACCGGTTTGAGGTGTTGATAACCTTAAACGTCACCAGCCACGTCAGGGCCACCCCGATGATCACAATCCAGGTATACAGATCGATGACGGTAAGAATCAGCCATAAAATTGGCTCGCCGATGGCACCCATTGAAGTCTCCGTTCGTTTTGCACGATAGTAGCCGATGTCACTTGACCATGAAACTAGTCTTACAGGGAATCCGTGGCAAGCAGGTGAACGTCATAATGTTTCAATATTATATGGAAAGGCTCTAGTCTCAGGGCATGGCAGATAAGGTACGCACGGTGAAAAAGATCAAAAAGCGGCGCCCCAAGCGCCAGCCTGTTGTTGCCGGTTGGCGGGAATGGGTCGCGTTGCCTGTCTTTGGTGTCGCGTCCCTGAAGGTGAAGCTCGATACCGGTGCCCGCACATCGGCCTTGCACGCGTGGGATATCCATCCTTTTGAGCGTGATGGCGTCCTCTGGGTCCGGTTCACCCTGCACCCGTTACAGCGCAACAATTCCGTTCGCATCCCCTGCGAGGCGCCCCTTGTTGGAAAAAGAGCTGTACGATCGACGTCGGGGAAGTCAGAAACCCGTTTCGTTATCCGCACCACGGTCTTGTTGGGCGGGCAGGAAAGAAAGATTGAAGTGACGCTGACCAACCGTGACCAGATGGGCTTTCGCATGCTGCTTGGTCGCACGGCCATGCGGCGCTGGATTGTCGTCGACCCGGCACGATCGTTTCTACACGGTTCTCGAATAGACATTGCAAATGGGCCGTCCGCAGATACACTATTGAAAATAGGAGAACCCCAATGAAAATCGCCTTAATGGCCCGGAATGCTGAACTCTATTCCCACCGGCGCATTGTTGAAGCGGCCAAGGAATGCGGCCATGAGATCGATATTATCAATACATTGCGCTGCTACATGAACATCACCTCTCACCGGCCGGAGTTACGCTATCAGGGCGAGAAGTTGACGGGTTATGACGCCGTGATTCCCCGCATCGGTGCGTCGGTCACCTATTACGGGCTGGCCGTGCTGCGCCAGTTTGAAATGATGGGCGTCTATCCGTTGAATGAATCCGTCGCCATCGGACGATCGCGGGACAAACTGCGCTCGCTACAGCTTCTGGCGCGCGATGGAATTGGGCTGCCCGTCACGGCGTTCGCCCACGATACGACCCGCACAGACGAGGTCATCGAAATGGTCGGCGGCGCACCCGTGGTCATCAAGCTGATTGAGGGCACCCAGGGGTTGGGCGTCGTGCTGGCCGAAACCCAGCGCAGCGCCCGTTCCGTGGTTGAGGGCTTCCGGGGCGCCAAGGTCAACATTCTGGTTCAGGAATTCATCAAGGAGGCCGGCAGCTCGGATATTCGGATGCTGGTTATCGGCGACAAGGTCGTTGCCGCCATGGAGAGAACCGGCAGCGTGTCGGATTTCCGTTCCAATCTGCACCGTGGCGGCTCGTCGCAGAAAATCAAGATCACGCCCATGGAGCGGTCCACCGCTGTGCGCGCCGCCAAGAGTATGGGCCTGAATGTGTGCGGCGTCGATATCCTGCGTTCCAACCACGGCCCGGTGGTGATGGAGGTCAATTCCTCGCCCGGTCTCGAGGGCATTGAAAATGCCACCGGCATCGATATTGCCGGCAAGATCATCACCTTCATCGAGACCCACGCCAAGCCCGGCAAGACCCGTACCCGGGGTCGCGGTTAAAGGCCATCACACCCATGCGAGCACCGTTTACCATTGGCGGCGAGGCCATTCGCCCCGGCACCCGGCAAACCGTCAATTTGCCGGTCAGCCTGTTGTCCACCCACACGCCGGTTACGGTGCCGGTCAGCGTGGTCCATGGCAAACGCGACGGCGCAATGGTGTTCGTGAGCGCCGCCATTCATGGCGACGAGATCATCGGCGTCGAGATCATCCGCCGGTTGCTGCGCTCCAATGCGCTCCGCCACCTGCGGGGAACGCTGGTCTGTATTCCCGTGGTTAATGTCTTCGGCTTTGTGAACCATTCCCGCTACCTGCCCGACCGGCGTGACCTCAACCGCAGCTTCCCCGGCACCGAGCGTGGATCCCTGGCGGGACAGGTCGCCAACCTGTTCATGACCGAGATCGTTGAACGCTGTGATTTCGGGATTGATTTGCATTCCGCCGCCATTCACCGCGCCAACCTGCCGCAGCTCCGCATTTCCGAAGGCCAGGGCACGGCCATGCAGCACGCCATGATTTTCGGCGCCCCCGTTGTCGTCATGGCGCCGTTGCGCGAAGGATCGCTCAGGGCGGCGGCGGCGGATATCGGCGTTGAGGTCATGGTCTATGAAGGCGGCGAGGCGTTGCGCTTCGATAACAGGGCGATCACCACCGCGGTCCGGGGCATCCTGCGCGTGCTCAGGCAGATGGATATGCTGCGCAGCACGCGGATCATGCCGGCCGCCGTAGAGCCCTACGTGGTATCCGACACCGCCTGGCTCCGCGCACCGGTCGGCGGCGTCATTCAATTACGCAGCGGGATCGGCAAGATGGTCCACGAAGGCGAGACCGTCGGCATTGTCACCGATCCCTTGGGCGAGCAGCAGGAATCCGTGGTCGCGACCCGCACCGGGCTGATCATCGGCCAGACCCGCCTGCCCATCGTCAATCAGGGCGACGCGCTGCTGCACATCGCCAGGGCGGAGCATGTGGGGAGGACCCAGACATTGCTCAAAAGTTATGAAAAAGAGGCCCTGGCCGAGCCGCTTTTCGACGAGGACGAAATTCTCTGAACGCTGCGCCGCCACGCCCGGCGAGCGCATCAATCCCCTTGACACACCGCGCCTTGCTGAACATTTTATCACCTGTCGAAGTATCGACAATTTTTCCCTGTCGGATTACCGACAACCGGGGCCGTAGCTCAGTTGGGAGAGCGCCACGTTCGCAACGTGGAGGTCAGGGGTTCGATTCCCCTCGGCTCCACCAATTCTCTCCTCTTTGTGTATCAATGGGTTAGACCCATAGACGCCCCACTTCCGAGCATCACCAGAAATCAACTTGGCACACATTTGGCACAGTGTTGAGAGGATTTCCTATGGCTTCCATCAGAAAACGCGGCTCGTCGTGGCATGTTCAAGTACGCCGTTCGGGCCAACCCACTATCACCCGTAGTTTCAAGAAGAAGCCCGATGCCACCGCATGAGCAAGACAGACCGAAGCAGACATAGACCGTAGGAGTCATCTCCAGACCTCCTTTGAGCAACCCACGGCAACGTCAACTACAGGAGGGTGAACTGGACAGGCTCTTGAGGGCTGAGGATGTTGTCAGTAAACTCAAATGATACGTCTACTTATAGGAGCATAGAAACCACAAAAGGACGTAGATGACGAGGGCCGCTAGTGACCCAACCCGAACGTCCCTATCTTGAAAACGTATTAGCGCAGCGACAAAACGCCGGGGAACGCCCTTAGAAACGGTGCAGGAGAAGTGACTGCCAATTCTTTTCCCGACCGAACAGAGTTTTCGCATCAAACGCCAAGCGGTGTGTGCCGTGACATTGGGCGCATGCCAACACAGCCACCATCCCTAACGAACGGCCCTTGGCTTTTTTATCACCGGTTCTCAAGTTTTCTTCCAGCGTTGCCATGGCCTCGGACACGGCGGTGTCGGGATAGACCTTCTTGCCCAATTTGTCGTGACACCCGACACAGATTCCTCCCAGTTCAGCCATGCCGGTTTTCAAGTCCGCAAACGCGGCCAAGGCGTCCGTGTCTCGTTCGTCGATAAAGGCAATCTTGATGTGATTAACATGGCGACTCAACGCGGTCATATGCTCGTTCAGAGGTTTGCCGGAGGCGACCTTCAATCCGGAAAAATCCGGCGATCGATACAGGGCGGCGGTGACGGCACGGAAGTCCGCATGGCAGGACCGACAGCTGTCGTTCAAGCTACCCAAGGCGGTGGCCACGTCCTTGTAGGACTTCTTGCCGACCCCTTTCTGAACAGCGACCAGTGCATCCAAATCCAGACGGGACGTCCATTCAGGTACCATGGAGGCTATTTCCCGGTAGTCCTTATCCAGCTTTTCAACCCATTTATTCAGGTTGTCCAGATCTTCCGCCAGAGCATAGGTCTCTATCGCCAGCATTTCACGGCGTAACTCGAACATTGTGTGCAGCCAAACCTGACGCTTGTTTTCAGGCTTATACCATTGGGCAATGGATTGCGGCGGTTTCTTCGCGACGATGACGTGATTATCATGCATCCGTACGACGACGACGACCGCCGTAACGATCAAAATCGGAAGACCGATAAAAAACAACCAGCGCATGTCAAATACTCTTCACCTTAATGTCACCAAATCTATCCGAATAGCATATATGCAATGCAAGGTTTCGTGTAGCGCTTCTTCCGAAGCGATGGACGGCTCTCACCCGGCGTCAGTGCAATGTCCGTTTATGGCTGAGGCTGTTGAAAAACTCGACAGTTGGGCGATCATGAAATTGCCTAAAATTCTTTTGCAGCGGGCGCTCCGCCTTAGAGGTGGCCTACACGGCATTTAGCGTCGCCAGGAAGGCGTTTTGTGTTGTTTTGCTCGATCCTCCTTATCAAGGCTGCATGTTGTCGTTCAGTGCGCAAGAAATTTCTTGCCAGCCTCTTTCCAAAGAGTTTTTCAACAGCCTCGGCTATCAACAGAAGTGATTAATACGTTCCGAATATATCCGCTTTCAGGGGCAGAGGGGGCATGTTTTAGGGTCGCCAAATATATCTGAAAATGACCCGGAGCATACTTTGAGCGACTGATGAACCATTCTCAAAATCAACAAAACCGATACAGCATAAAGGTTAGCGTGTGCTGGTCTTTTGAGAATAATTTTCAGCCCTGATCACACAGGGACTCTTTGGTGGCGCATCGGCGGTGTGTTTATCGGCGTTATGGTGTTGTCCCGCGAATCAAGGCGGCATTGTTCCCGCTCGCGGGGCTGTTCAATGAACAATACGCTCGATAGGCAAGCAGATCATCACCGTCGTACCCTTGCCTTTTGTGCTCATGATCGTCATCTCGCCCCGGTGTAGTTCCACCAGCTGATTGGTCAGTGGCAGCCCGATGCCTGTACCCTCGATCTGCCGGATGTTGGCATTCTTGATTTGCTTGAAAGGAATCAGCGCCGCCTCTACCTCGTCTTCCGTCATCCCGATCCCGTTGTCGCGCACAGAGACCGTCGGGCGCCCCTGATCATCAACCCCGCTGAAAACGAAAACCGCCCCGTCCGCCGGCGTATATTTGACGGCATTGATCACCAGGTTAAGGATAATCTGTCGGAACCGGCGGGGATCAACCATCAGGTTCAACCCTGCCAGATCGCCATCGCCTGTCACTGCTATCGTCTTGGCGCGGGCCATTGGTCCCGCCAGCTCCAGCATTTCCGTGACCAACGCCCCGATGTTTTGTGGCTCCAAATCAATAGACAGCTCGCCAGCCTCGATTGCCGCCATATCCAGAAGATCGTTGATCAGGGCCAATAACAGGCGTCCGGAACTCTGGATATTATCCAGGTATTCCCGGTATCGGTCATCACCGACCGGCCCGAAGATCTCGGACCGCATGGCATCGGAAAATCCCAGCACGGCATTGAGCGGCGTGCGCAGCTCGTGGCTCATGTGCGCCAGAAAATCGGACTTGGCCAGATTGGCATTGTTAGCGGTTTCGATCGCTATCTCGAGCTCCTGTTCACGCTCATGCTGTTCCGTGATGTCACGCATGAGGCCGACCGATGATATCGTCGAACCGTCTTCCGCCACCTGCAATGGGGCCGTCACCTCATGGACCCACCGCACGGCACCATCCTTGCGAATAATCCGGAATTCGACGTCATAGGTGGTACTCATTTCACTCTCCCCAAAAAAAACCTCCCGCATACGCTCCCTGTCGTCAGGATGAACAGCGAGAAGGCCGTTCTCCACCGAAGACGTCTGCTCCATGACTTCCTCCGGCGTCTTTCCGAATATCCTGCAATAGGCGTCGCTCACATAACTCATGCCATAGGGTTCTGCCTCCCACGTCCAGAACCCGATGTCAAAATTCTGATCGATCTGCTTGAACATCACTTCGCGCTGGCGGAGATCTTCTTCCTCCAGCTTCCGCGCCGTGATATCGCGGAGCGTCCCGATGGATGCCTCTAACGTACCCTCGGCAGATACCCGCAATGGCGCCGACACCTCATGCACCCATCGAACAGTGCCATCCCGCCTCAAAATGCGAAATTCCAGATCGTAGCTCTCCGCTGTTTGCTGGAACTCAAGCAGGGCCTTTTCCACCATGTCCCGGTCTTCCTCATGGACTGTGGCCAATTCGCCTTCCATGGTGGAAAATTGCTCCCGGTATTCCTCGACCGTAAGGTCATAAATTCGTGCCACACCCGCGCTGCAATACGATACGCCATAGTCTTCTTCATCAAAGGTCCAGTATCCGATAGAGATGGTCTCCTCGATCTGGCGATAGACGATGTCGCGCTGGCGAAGCTCTTCTTCTTTCTGCCTGCGCTCGGTGATGTCCTGGATGGTGCCAAGCAATGTCGTGACCTTGCCATCAACGACCCGGTTCGGCATGGCGAGTTCATGGACCCAATGGGTCTCTCCATCAGGATGCTTGATGCGATATTCCACATCAAACGGATCGCCGGTCGCCTTGGTA